>Ga0156726_1130_pt7 | contig 63900 bp, 67 predicted proteins | sample RifOxyD1_FD_112055 | JGI IMG/M metagenome (GOLD analysis project Ga0156726, IMG submission 112055) | Hydrogenophilales bacterium RIFOXYD1_FULL_62_11
GCCGCCGTCGGTGCCGCCACCGGTGCCGTGGTGGGCGACCGCTGGAATGGTCGTGGCGTGACCACCGAGTCGCGCCCCACTCAGGTCGAGCGTTGCACCCTCCACGACAACACCCGCCAGGTGTTGATCGGATACGACGTGCGCTACCGCTTCAACGGTCGCGAATTCATGACTCGCCTGCCCTATGACCCGGGCGAGTTCCTCAAACTCAACGTGTCATACAGCATCGCAGAAGACCAGCGCGGCAATGGCTGGAAAAAAGGCCGGCGCAGTTGAGCCGTCCGCGCAATCCCTCCCCACTTCATGAAAGGAAACAGATCATGTTACGCACCACTTTGATTGCTGCACTTTTGCTCACGCCTGTCGCTGCGCTCGCCTCAGGTGACCGCCACGGTTACGGAGACGGTTATGGCGACCGCTACAGCGCTCCAAGCCGCGTTGTCGTGACCCAGCCGCGCGTTGCCATCTCCATCGGCGGCGCCCCGTTCAACGGCTTCAACGCGTATTACCAGAGCGGTCCTCGCCATGTCGTCGCGGCGCCTTACTACTACGCGCCGGTGGTTGTGCGTGAACCCTATTACCGGGGTCATCGCGCCCAGCATCGCCATGCCCATCGCGACTGGCATGACGAGCGGAGAAATCACCGCAATCACGATCGCCGTCACGACAACCGCCGTGGCTGGGATGATTGAGTCCCGCTGACCGCAAGTAAAAAAGCCGCCTCAAACCGAGGCGGCTTTTTCATGGGCGGGGCTTATTCGTGATGGACGACGAAGGCCAGTTCGGTGCTGAAGTTGCCCACGCCGCGATGGTTGGTCAGCGTCCACCCAATGTCTTTAAGGTACGTCGTCATCTCGCGCGTCATCTCCGGGTTGCCGCAGATCATCACGCGGTCGTGCTCGGGGTCGGGCAAGGGCAGTCCGAGACTGTGCGACAGGGCCCCGGAGCGGAACAGGTCGGCCCCGCGTTCGGGCGTGGCAAACGCTTCGCGCGTCACTGTCGGCACGTAATGCAACTGCGGGTTGCCCATGGTTTCGAGTTCGGCGCGGTAGGCCAGTTCGGCCACGCTGCGCACCGAATGCACCAGCACCACCTGTTCAAACCGCACATAGGTGGCCGGATCGCGCACCAGGCTGATGAAGGGCGCGAGGCCGGTGCCGGTCGCCAGCATGTACAGCGTCCGTCCGGGCAACACATGGTTCAGGGTGAGCGATCCGGTGGCCTTGCTGTTCACCCACACCGAACTGCCCGGCTGGACATGCACCAACTGGCTGGTGAGCGGGCCATCCGGCACGTGAATACTGAGAAATTCCAGATGGTCGCGGTCGGCGGTCGACACGATGGAATACGCACGTGCCACCAGCTTGCCTTCGCGCTTGAGCCCAAGCGTGACGAACTCGCCATTGGCAAACTCAAAATCTTGCGGACGGGTGAGCGTGAAGCTGAAGGTTTTGTCCGACCAGGTGCGAACGGACTGCACGGTTTGTTCACTGTAGGGCATGGTGGTTCCTCAACGTGATTGTTTCCAGGCGTCGACTGCTGTCGCGCGTGCGTGGAATACCGCTTCGCGCACCTTGTCTGGCGCAGACGCCCGAGCTACTGCGCCAGCATCGACCGCGCGCGCAACCGCAAGCGCCTGCGCCAAAAAATCCGCTGCGGGAAAATCCCGTGTTTCATAGCCGGGTCGGCCACGAAAATCACATTCGCAGGCCTGCAAAAACTCGGTGAAGCGGTCCGGGCGGCGAAACGCGTCGACGCGTTCGAGCAGTTCGACGATCGTGGCTGCGCGAAGTTCCAGCGCGCGGTGCGCGTTGCCGTGGTCGCGCGCGACCGCAACCGCGAGATCACGGCAATCGGCTGGAACCCGGATGCGTTCGCACAAAGCCCGCACCAGGTCGACGCTTTTCGCTTCGTGGCCGTGATGTTTCGGCCATAACTCGGGTGGCGTCACGCCCTTACCCAGATCGTGCGTCAGCGCGGCGAAGCGCACCGGCAGACTGAACCCGTGTTGCGCAGCCCAATCGACGACGAGCATGACGTGGATGCCGGTATCAATTTCAGGATGATGGGCGGGCGGTTGCGGCACACCAAACAGGCGGTCGATTTCCGGGAACAGTCGGGCCAGCGCGCCGCAGTCGCGCAGCACCCGGAACATGCGCGACGGCTGCGCTTCCATCAGTCCGCGCGCGATTTCCTGCCATACGCGTTCAGGCACCAGCGCATCGACTTCACCGTTATCCACCATCTGCCGCATCAGCGCGTTGGTTTCCGCCGCCACGGTGAACGCGGTGAAGCGGGCAGCAAAACGCGCCACCCGCAGGATCCGCACCGGGTCTTCGGCAAACGCCTCGCTCACATGACGGAAAGTATGCGTGACCAGATCGCGCTGGCCGCCGTAGGGATCAATCAAGGCGCCGTCGCTGTCCTCGGCGATGGCGTTGATGGTGAGGTCGCGGCGCGACAGATCCTCCTCCAGCGTCACGTCGGGCGAGGCATGAACGGTAAAGCCTTTGTAGCCTGCGCCGGACTTGCGTTCAGTGCGCGCCAGCGCGTATTCGGCGTGGGTGCCGGGATGCAGAAAAACCGGAAAGTCCTTGCCGACCGGCTGGTAACCCAGCGCCACCATCTGCTCGGGCGTGGCGCCGACGACCACGTAGTCGCGATCGGCTACGGGCAGGCCCAGCAAACGGTCGCGCACGGCACCGCCGACAACGTAGGATTTCATGAATCGAGGAAGCCACAGCCGGACGCATCCGAAGCTGTGGTTGGATGGAGGTGGGTGCCTGCCTCGAAGCCACGAAGCAGGCTGACGCGGCCGACATCCAGCAGGAGCCGCAGGCACGTGGCAATGTCACCCAAGCCGTGAATGTGAACGAAAGCTGTCAAGTCAGTATTCATGCAACCCTCATTGCGGTAACGGGCGATCAATTGCGGCTTTCAGGGTAAAGGGCTGGCGGCCTCCCAGCGTGCAATTGCTGCACGCGCCCGCTCATAATCATCCTCGCCAACAAGCAGACGCACAAAGCCCTGCGCCGGCAGCTCGCCCATGCCGCCCTGCAGATACGCACCGACTACCTGGGTAGCGATTCCCTCCTGCATGAGAAACCCCTGCAGAATATGGGCTTCAATCGAATTCGACGCTTCGTACACGGTCCGCATACATCAACGCCCGGCGTTCTCCCGATAGCCTTCATAACGCGCACGTGGCGAATCGGCATTCAGATATTCAGGCGCGATGGCTTCGAGCGCGGCAGGCTGAAAGCCGAACACGTCGGGCCAGCCGCCCTTGCAGACGTTATCGGTGCACATGGCGTAAAAGTTGTCGCGCGTCATCAGCTTTTTGCCGGGCTTGAATTCCAGCGCCCAGGCTTGGAGGTAGGAGCAGAAATTACACAGCGAAAAAATGCTGCGCTTTTTGCCGATGACTTCACCGACGTAGCTCACCAGTTCTTTCAGGGTGTAGGCCTTGGGCCCGCACAAATCGTAGCTCTGGCCATAGGTCGCCGTGTTGTCGAGGCTGTCGGCAAAGGCGCGCGCGACGTCGTCCACGTGCACCGGCGCAAAGCGTGCATTCGCATTGCCCAGCGGCATGATGGGGAAAGTTTTGAGCAGGCGGGCGAACATGGTCAGGAACGAATCACCCCGGCCAAAAATCACCGACGGGCGGAAAATCGTGATATTCAGGCCATAGCCATGGATCAGCTTGGGGCCATTGAGATACCAGCTTTCGTGCTCGATGTGGTGCATCCCGGACTCGCGCACCAGGAACTCGGCCACGCCCTTGGAACGCTGGTAGGCCGAGCGCGAGTTGGGATGCGCACCCAGCGCGCTCATGTGCAGCAAACGATGCACGCCGGCTTCGCCACAGGCGTGGATCACCTTGCGCGGCAGTTCGATATGGGTTTGATGGAAGTCGCCGCGCCGTGCGCTCGGCAGGTCGACGCGGCCGATCTTGTCCTCATGCAGGATGCCCACCAGATTGATCACGGCATCCATGCCCCGGAACTGGCGGATCAGCTCCTGCTGATCGTGCACGTCAGCCTCGACCACTTCAACCGTGGGCAGCAGGATCAGTTCCTTGGCCATTTCGCGACGGTGGCTGAGCACACGAACCTGAAGGCCACGGGCGGCGAGCTGGCTGACGAGATGCGTACCGACAAAGCCGGAACCGCCCAGAATGCAAATGCGTTCAATCTTCATGATTATTTAAGGTTATCTGTATATAAGACGATCCTGATTTTAGCGCGGAACGCCTCCATTGCGCGCGACTTGCCCGTTCACGACGGACTTGCAGCCGGGGTCTTGCGCGGCGGCACCACACCCAGCCGGTCTTTCAGCAGCACCGAAGGCTGGCCGAAACGCGCAGCGTAATACATGGCGTTGCTCATCACTTTTTTTACGTAGTCGCGGGTTTCAGCAAACGGGATCGATTCAATATAAACAGCAGCCTCCATCGGCTGATTGCCACGCCAGCGCTGCGCGCGTCCCGGGCCGGCATTGTAGGCGGCGGTGGCGAGCACCGGCGAGCCATCCAGGCTGGTCTGCACATGCTTCAGGTAATACGAGCCGAACTGGATATTGCGGGCGGGATCCTGCATTTCGCTGGTGTTGAATCGCTTGATACCCAGCCGCTGCGCAATCCAGCGCGCAGTAGCCGGCATGATCTGCATCAGTCCGGATGCCCCGACCCCGGAGCGGGCAACATTGATGAAGCGGCTTTCCTGCCGCATCAGGCCAAACACCCAGGCTTCATCGATCTGGTTATCGCGCGCAGCCTGCTGCGCCAGCTCGCGATACGGTGCCAGAAAACGCAGCTCGAAATCATGCAGTTCGCGGGTACGTTCAGCGGTGTTGATGGCGCGGTCATACCACGCCATCTGCCGTGCCAACTCGGCGGCGGCCAGCAACTGGGTGTCGGTAAATGACTGGATCGTCCAGTTCCATTCCAGCGCGGCATCGCTGCGCAAGCCGAGGTCATACAAAGCCCGCGCCCGTGCAATGCCAGGGTTGCGCGCAATGGCCGCGAGGTTTTCGCCACCGGTTTTGACATTGATCTGCGGTGCCTGCATCACCGGCCCCAGTTCTTCCTGCGCCAGTTGACCGTAGTAGTGATGCTCGCGCGCCAGTGCCAGAAAAATCGCATTCGCTGCCTGCCGCTGGTTGTTGGCCTGTAGCGCGCGCGCGCGCCAGTAACGCCAGACAGCCTGCGTACGGGTCGCCTCGCCCATGCTCTCGATCACCCGTTGCACGCTCGGCCAATCGCCTGCTCGCAACGCAACACGCACCCACCATTCGCGCTGAAAATCAGTGACGGCAACAGTGCCCGCCCGGGGGTACCAGTCCAGTGCGACCGGCTCATGACGGCGTGCTGCCCAGGTGGCCAGACGCGCCCAGGCAGCTTGCTGCTCGGCCTCGTTCAATTTCGAGGCGATTTTCTGCAGTGCCGACTCGGCCGAACGGGAGTTGCTTTTTGCGACCTGATCCAGCGCATACAAGGCCAGCTCGCGCTCGCCTCGCTGGTTGAGGTCCAGTTTGCCACTGCTCAGCAGTCGTGCCGGATCGCGCGCCGCCTGATCGAACGCGCTCGCAGCGGTGCGCTGCGCTTCCGGCAGGGCACGGGACACGGCCTGCCCCACCCGTAGATTGCCTGCATCCAGCGCCAGCCGCATGCGCCGCCACACATCCTCTTCATTGATAAGCCCGGCATCCATCAACTGGCTGAACAATGGATCGCAGGCATTCGGCAAATCCCGTCCACTGAACCACAACGCCACCGCCTCGCGTACATGGCTGCGATTGCCCTGCGCCCATTCGGCACGATAGGCATAGCACTGATGCGCGACATCGGATTTGACCAGACGCGGATACTCCGCCAGGTATTGCGGCCAGGCTGCCCGTGCGCCCAGGGACTTGAGCCAGTCGGCGCGAACGGATTCGGCCAGGCGGCTGTCCGGATAGCGCGCCAGAAAATCGACAATGCGTGCCTCATCAGCCCGCCCCGACAGCATCAGACGCCAATACTCGACATAGGGTGACAACACGTGATCAGCTGGCACCTCAGCCGCAGCGCGTTCGAGGTTTGCCACCTGCCGCGCGCCATAGGCTGCATGCGCACGCTGTACAGCCGCATCACCTGTTTCTGCCCAGACCGGTAATGCGGCAAACAGGCTCAGGATCAAAACGTAAAGAAATTTCATCATGGATCGAGGTTAACACGCAGCCGTTTCCAGCAAACAAGGCGAGGGTGCCATCCGCCGCAAGCGGTGCCTGGCGTGCGCGCCAGAATCCAATAGACCGCAATTAATCCAAAGGTTTGATCCCGTTTTTGAATTTTTCACGGTGCGGCGTGTGCAACAGGTCAGGGCGTTTGACTTTACGTCCGCCAGCACGCGTGCCCAGCGAGAAAACCATTCGCCTCTGCATACGGCCTCGCCCCACTTGCCAGGGCGCCGACGTCCTGCCCGGCAGGAACGCCTGCGGCATCCGGATATCACTCAGGCCAGAAAAAGCCGGTACGCAGGATTGTGCGACTCGTCCCAGTAACGGTAGCCCAGCCCCTCCAGAAACGTCTGGAAGCTGGGCTTTTCCTTGTCCGGCACCTGGATGCCCACCAGCACACGGCCATGGTCGGCCCCATGGTTGCGGTAGTGGAACAGGCTGATGTTCCAGCCCTGACTCATGCTTTCAAGAAAGCGCATCAGCGCGCCGGGGCGCTCGGGAAACTCGAAGCGGTACAGCACTTCGTTGACCGCATCGGGTGCGCGCCCGCCCACCAGATGGCGAATGTGCAGCTTGGCCATTTCGTTGTCGGAGAGATCGAGCGCGTCGATGCCGTGGCGCTTGAGCAATTCGACCACCCGCTTGCCTTCGCCTGCACCCGGCACGGACAGACCGACAAACACGCGCGCGGTTTTGGGGTCGGAAAAGCGGTAGTTGAACTCAGTGATGTTGCGCGCGCCCAGCAACGAGCAAAAGGTCTTGAAACTGCCCGGCGTTTCGGGAATGGTGACAGCCAGCACGGCTTCCCGCTGTTCACCCAGTTCCGCACGTTCGGCGATATAGCGCAGGCGATCGAAATTCATGTTGGCACCGGATGCCACCGCGACCAGCGTCTTGCCCTTGAGCTTGCCGCTGGCAATGGCCGCCTTCATCCCGGCGATCGACAGCGCGCCCGCTGGTTCCAGGATCGAACGCGTGTCTTCGAACACATCCTTGATCGCGGCACAGATGGCGTCGTTATTCACGCGGATGATTTCGTCCACGTACAGCTGGGTCAGCCGGAAGGTTTCCTTGCCGACCAGCTTCACCGCCACGCCGTCGGCAAAAATACCCACGCGCGACAGCGTGACGCGCTCGCCTGCTTCCAGCGAGCGCGCCATCGCGTCGGCGTCTTCGGGCTCGACGCCGACAATGCGGATGTCCGGCCGCAGACGCTTGATGTAAGCCGCCATGCCGGCGATCAACCCGCCGCCGCCGACCGGGATGTAGACCGAGTGGATGGGCCCCGGATGCTGGCGCAGCAATTCCATCGCCACCGTGCCCTGCCCGGCGATGACATCGGGGTCGTCGTAGGGGTGCACGAAAGTGGCCTTGGCTTCCTTGGCAAACTCCATGGCATGGGCGTATGCATCGTCGTAACTGTCTCCATGCAAGACCACCTGCGCGTTGCGCGCCAGCACCGCATCGACCTTGATTTTCGGCGTGGTGGCCGGCATCACGATGGTGGCCGAGACACCCAGCTTCTGCGCCGCCAGCGCCACCCCCTGCGCGTGATTGCCGGCCGAGGCCGCAACCACGCCACGCGCCAGCTGGGCAGGGCTCAGCCGCACCATCTTGTTGTAGGCGCCGCGACACTTGAACGAGAACACCGGCTGCAGGTCTTCGCGCTTCAGCAAAACCGTGTTGCCGAGCCGCCGCGACAGGTTGTGGGCGGGGTCGAGCGGCGATTCCACCGCGACATCGTAGACGCGCGAAGTGAGGATGCGTTCAAGGTAATCGTCGGGTTGGCTCATGGCGATGGTTTGAAAAAAGACAGCGATGCCGCTATCTTAGCGGGCTGAATTCAAATAGACGAAACCAAAATGACTCAAGACGAAATGAAGCAAGCGGTAGCACGTGCTGCCGTGGAGTATGCCCGCGGCGGCATCATCGGCGTAGGTACGGGCTCGACCGCCAACTATTTCATCGACGCACTGGCTGACGTGAAAGGCCGCATCGACGGCGCCGTCGCCAGCTCGGAAGCGACCGCTACCCGCCTGAAAAGCCATGGCATTCAGGTGCTAGATCTCAACAGCGTGGGCGAACTTGAAATCTACGTCGACGGCGCCGATGAAATCACCGAGCACTTCGCCATGATCAAGGGCGGTGGCGGCGCGCTGACACGCGAGAAAATCGTCGCGGCATGCAGCAAGCAATTCATCTGCATCGCCGACGAAAGTAAGCTGGTGGGTGTCATGGGGCAGTTCCCGCTGCCGGTCGAGGTGATTCCGATGGCACGTTCATACGTGGCACGCGAACTGGTGAAGCTGGGCGGACAGCCGCGTCTGCGTGAGGGTTACACAACGGACAACGGCAATATCATTCTCGATGTGCACGGTCTGTCGATCATCGACCCGGTTTCACTGGAAACCGCGATCAATCACATTGTTGGCGTGGTCACCAATGGTCTGTTTGCGCGGCGTGGCGCGGATGTGTTGCTGCTGGGCACCGCCAGCGGCGTCAAGACCTACAAAAAATAAAACCGTCCTTGCTTGCGCTTTATTGCGCAAGCGGAGGCGTGTCCTCGGATTCCGGTTCCTGCTCTTCAGCGGGCACGCGATATTTTTCCGTCGCCCACTGCCCAAGATCGATCAACTTGCAGCGTTCGCTGCAAAACGGTTTCCAGCGGTTCTCCGCGGTCCAGTTCACGGCCGCGTTACAGGTCGGGCAAGTCACCACCGGTATTTTCATAGCGTGCAGAAAGTCAGGTCGAAATCGATCGCCAGGTCGGAACAGACACGCACCTGCCCGAAGCCCACCTGCACAAACCGGATGTTAAGCATGTATTTATTGGCGGAAATCTCCGGCACGCAGGGCAGCGCGTCGTCCAGCGTGACGCGGATCAGCTGCGGGTTGCGCGATTCCAGCATGCGCTGATAGCTGCCGTTATCCGCGTGTTGCTGCTCGGGTCGACCGCTGTCTCGCAACAGGCCCAACACGATATCGATAGCTGAATGGATGGACGCAAACGGCAACAGCCAGCGTTGCAGTTGCTCCATGCGCTCCTCGGCAGGGCGATGTCGCCAGTAATGATAGGAAGGCAGATCAAATTCGCTCATGCCGCCGGGAATGGCCGCACGCTGCTTGACTGCCATCAACCATTCGTCCTCACGCAGGTGCTGGCCGACTTTTCCGGGCGTCTGGTGGATTTTATGATGGGTCGACTCGATTGCTGTCAGCACTTGCTCCAGAGTGGTGTCCTGCACGTGCGGATTGCCGCGCAGCGCCGCCAACACGCTTTTCTGCCGGTCCAGTTCCTGCAGCAAATCCGACTTGAGGTCAGCTCGCGCGGCCACCTCTGCCAGCTCGAACAAGGTCAGCAAGGCGGCATGATGAGCGGACGAATCAGGTGAACCGGCATAGGCAGCAAAACGGTCGAACAAGTCTTCCAGCCGCAACAGGGTGCGGATACGTTCACTCAGAGGATATTCGTAATGGATCACACCGCAGCGCACAGAGTTGAATCGGTCGATTGTCGCCGATTCAACTGAAAAATCAAGGCATCGATTCTGCTGCAAGCTCCAGATAGCATTGATGCAGATTAGCCACTTCAGCACGCAAGTCTTCAATTGACGCCGTGTTGAGGATGACATCATCCGCAACCGCCAGCCGTTCAGCGCGGGTCGCCTGTGCAGCGAGAATCGCCAGGACCTCATCACGCGCCAGTCCGCTCCGGGACATCACCCGTGCAATCTGGATTTCTTCGGGACAATCGACCACCAGAATGCGTTTCAGCACCTCCCGGTAAGCGCCCGTCTCCACCAGCAGCGGGATCACCAGCAGCGCATAGCGTGCAGTCAGGTGCGCCAGCATCTGCTCGACACGCTGGCGGATGGCGGGATGCAGGATGGCCTCAAGCTGATGCCGGGCAGCGGCGTCGGCGAACACGCGACGACGCAAGGCCACGCGATCCAGCGTGCCATCTGCCTGCATCAGGGGTTCGCCAAAAGCCGAACGAATGGCTTGCAGCGCCGCGCCGCCGGGGGCAGTCAATTCACGTGCGATGACATCCGTATCAATCACCGGCACCCCCAACGCCGCAAAGGCATCCGCGACCGTCGATTTACCGGATCCAATCCCGCCGGTCATGCCCACCACGTACATCAGAATTGCCCGAGATAGGCCTGCGTCAACTCTGTACCGAAGAACAACGCGACCAACCCGCCCCCCGCCAGATAGGGGCCGAACGGAATCGGCACGCGCCGGTCATGCTTTACCAGCACAATCATGGCGACACCGATGGCCGCGCCCACCACCGACGACAACAGCAAGGTGACGGGCACCAGCTGCCACCCCAGCCAGGCACCAAGCGCTGCCAGCAGCTTGAAATCGCCATAGCCCATGCCTTCCTTGCCAGTCGCCAGTTTGAACAACCAGTACACCGCCCACAGCACCAGGTAACCCGCCATGGCACCGATGACGGCATCCGCCAAGTGGGTATATGTGCCACTCAAATTAAACAGCAGCCCCAGCCACAGCAGCGGCTGGGTAAGGCTGTCTGGCAACAAGGTGGTATCAAAATCAATGAATGCCAGCGTAACCAGCGTCCAGATCAGCAACAACGCGCCCCCGGTCTGCACGCTCGCCCCCCATTTCCAGGCAGCGGCAGCCGACAGCAACGCAGTAAGCAATTCCACCAGCGGATAGCGGGCGCCGATTGGCGCGGCACAGGACGAACAGCGCCCGCGCAGCCACAGCCAGGACAGTAGCGGGATGTTTTCCAGCGCGGTGATCTGATGACCACAGTGCGGACACGCCGAGCGTGGGACTGCGAGGTTGTATGGCGCGGATGCTGCCAGCGTTTCACCGCGCAACTCGGCACACTGTGCGTGCCACTCGGTCTCCATCATCTTCGGCAGCCGATGAATGACGACGTTGAGAAAGCTGCCAACCAGCAGGCTGAATAAAAAAACCAGCCCTGCGAACAGGACTGGCTCTCCTGACAGCAAGGTCATCACACGACCGAACCCATTTTGAAGATCGGCAGATACATGGCGACAACCATGCCACCGATGAGCGTACCCAGCACCACCATGATGACCGGCTCCATCAGGCTGGACATCGCTGCCACCGCATCGTCTACTTCAGCTTCGTAAAAGTCGGCCACTTTGTTGAGCATGGAATCCAGCGAGCCGGACTCCTCGCCGATTGCGGCCATTTGCAGCACCATGTTGGGGAAAAGTTCGGTGTTTTGCATCGCCACGGTCAATGCCGTGCCGGTGGACACCTCGGCCTTGATTTTCTGGGTGGCCTCGACATACACCTGGTTGCCTGATGCGCCGCCCACTGATTCGAGCGCTTCAACCAGCGGCACGCCTGCCGCGAACATGGTCGCCAGGGTACGCGTCCAGCGCGCGATGGTGGCCTTTTCGATCACTGCGCCAAAAATCGGCAGCTTGAGCATGACGCGATCCATGAACATCTGCACCTTGCGCGAGCGCTTCCACGCCTGCAGCAGGAAATAAATGCCGCCGCCAATGCCGCCGAAGATCGCCCACCACCATTTGACGAAAAACTTTGAGATCGCCATCACCACCAGGGTCGGTCCCGGCAAGTCGGCGCCAAAGCTGCTGAACAGCTCCTCAAACGCCGGAATCACGAAAATCATGATGACGGCGGTAATGACAAACGCCACCACGATGATGGATATGGGATAAAACAGCGCCGACTTGATCTTGCTCTTGATGGCAAGGATTTTTTCCTTGTACACCGCCAGCCGGTCCAGCACCGCTTCGAGAATACCGGCCGATTCACCCGCGCCGACCAGGTTGCAGTACAGCGCGTCAAAATGGAGTGGATGGCGGGCAAAAGACTGGGTGAGGCTGCTGCCCTTTTCGATATCCGCCTTGATCTCAGCCAGCAGCCGCTGCACCGAGGGATTCGAATGACCACGCCCGACGATGTCAAACGCCTGCAGCAAAGGCACGCCGGCCTTCATCATGGTCGCCAGCTGACGGGTGAACAGGGTAATGTCCTTTTCCGTCACCTTTTTCGCGCCACTGAACAGGGTGCTCTGTTTTTTGACCTTGGTGACGGTAATGCCCTGTTTGCGCAGCACTGAACCAACCACCGCTTCGCCACCGGCCTGCATCTGGCCTTTGACCTTCTTGCCGCGCTTGTCCATGCCTTCCCACAGATAGGAGGCATCCTTTTTAACTGCTTTCGCCGCTACTGCCCTGGCCGCTGTTGCTTTTGCCGCTGTTGCCATAAAAGTGTTCCTTAAAGATTAGTGACGGCTTCGACCTCTTCCAGCGAGGTGAGTCCGGCTTTTACTTTCAACAGTCCTGCCTGACGCAAATCGACCACGCCTTCAATTCGTGCCTGATCGGCGATATCGGATTCATTGCCGCCCTTGAGGATGATGCGAGTCATGGCATCGGTGATCGGCATCACCTGATAGATGCCCAAACGCCCCTTGTAGCCTGAGCCACCGCAGATATCACAGCCCACTGGTTTATAGGGCTGCCAACTCCCATCCAGTTGCGCTTCGGTAAACCCGGCATCCAGCATGGCCTCGCGCGGCAAATCGGTTGGCTGTTTGCATGAACACAGCTTCCGCGCCAGCCGCTGGGCAGTAATCAGAATCACCGAGGACGCAACGTTAAATGGCGCTACACCCATATTCAACAAACGCGTCAGGGTGCCAGGGGCGTCGTTCGTGTGTAAGGTGGACATCACCATGTGGCCGGTTTGCGCGGCCTTGATCGCGATATCAGCCGTTTCAAGGTCGCGAATTTCGCCGACCATAATGACATCGGGGTCCTGCCGCAAAAACGATTTGAGCGCAGCCGAAAAAGTCAGGCCGGCCTTGTCGTTGACGTTGACCTGGTTAATGCCGGCCAACTGGATTTCTGCCGGGTCTTCCGCCGTCGAGATATTCACATCAGGCTTGTTGAGAATATTCAGGCACGTGTAAAGAGACACGGTTTTTCCGGAGCCGGTCGGGCCGGTCACCAGCACCATGCCATAGGGGCGCTGCACCGCGTTCAGCAGCAGCTCCTTCTGGAACGGCTCATACCCTAGCGCCTCGATCCCAAGCTGGGCGCTGGTCGGGTCGAGAATACGCATGACGATCTTTTCGCCATACAGCGTCGGCAGCGTGCTGACCCGAAAGTCAATGGCGCGGTTCTTCGACAGCACCAGTTTCATGCGGCCGTCCTGCGGCACGCGTTTTTCCGAAATATCGAGCCGCGACAACACCTTGATACGCGAAGCAACCTTGTCCTTGATCGCCATCGGCGGTTGCGCCACTTCGGCCAAAATGCCATCACGACGGTAGCGGATGCGGTAACTCTTTTCGTAAGGTTCAAAGTGAATATCGGATGCGCCCTGGTTGATCGCATCAAGCATGATTTTTTGCAGGTAGCGCACCACCGGCGCATCATCGATTTCGATGCCTGGGGCGTCCTGCTGCGCAGCAGCGGCTTCTTCATCGATGAAATCGAGGTTAAGGTCTTCCGCGTTCAACACCGCCATGGTGTTATCTGCCGCCTCACCCGCCTTGGCAACCAGCTTGGCCAGCTTGTCGTCTTCCACCACCACCGGCTCCACCGCCTGGTTGGTCTGGAATTTCACCTCATCCAGCGCTTGCAGGTGGGTGGGATCGGAGGTCGCGACATACAGCTTGTTGCCCCGCTGGTACAGCGCAATCACACGCCGTTTCTGCACCAGCCTGGCATCGAGCAGCCCTTGCGGCAGGCTGTCGGCATCCATGGCGTTCAAGTCCAGATAGGGAAAGCCGAACGAAGCTGCGGCGAACTCGGCAATCTGGTCAGCCTTGAAACGCTTGCCCTTGATCAGCTCGGTAACGAAAGAATCACCCGACTGGCTGGCGCGCTTGCCAACCCCGTCAGCATCGGCCTCGGACATCCAGCCATTGTTGACCATGGCGCGCGCCAGCCCGGTTAAATTATTGGAGATTGCATCGGCCATTGCTCGATTCCAAAAAGTCCTGAGTCAAATTATCACCCGCATCGGCCAGACAGCCGATGGGGAATCACAGGCTTTAACGGCGATAGTTGGCTTAAGTTGAGGCGCTTTCAACATCCGCTGCCGGCAGATAAATACGCGCCATCTTGACCGCCCGATCCTGCGTTTGCACAATCTCCACCGGCACATCCCCCAACTTCAGGCTCACCCCCGCTTCGGGAATATCCTCGAACTGTTCGAGAAGCAGACCGTTGAGTGTTTTCGGGCCATCCAGCGGCAGCGATAATCCCAATGTACGGTTCAAGTGGCGTAGCAGCACACTCCCCTCGGCCAGCCAACTTCCATCGGCCTCGCGCCGCAAATACCCCATATCGGATGGCGCCTGCGTGGTGAATTCGCCCACCATTTCCTCGAGCAGGTCTTCCAGTGTCACCAGACCTTGCAGTTCGCCATATTCGTCCACCACCAGCGCCAACCGGCGACGGCCCAGCTGAAAATTACGCAGCTGGGTAAATAACGGGGTACCCGCCGGAACGAAATAAGGTGCCTCCAGGTTTTCCTTCAGCGTCTCCGGATTGAGCTCATCGCCGGTCAAAGCATGCAGCACCCGGCGTACATGCAGCACACCGAGCAGGGTGTCCTGTGAGCCTTGCTGCACGATCAGCCGGGTATGGTGGCTGGTTGAAATCTGCTGGCGCAGCCGCTCGGGCTCATCCTCGATATCGATCGCCTCGATCTGGTTGCGCGGCGTCATCACGTCATCCACTGTGATGTCCTCCAGTTCCAGCATGTTCATCAATATGCGGTGATGTTCGCGCGGCATTCTGCTGGAAGACTCCAGCACAATGGTACGCAGCTCTTCCAGCCCCAGACTGTTGCCTTGGCCCGGCTCCGGCTGCTTGATCCGCAGCAGCTGCAAAATTCCTTGCACGAACAGGTTGACGAACCACACCACCGGATACGCCAGCTTCAGCAGCGGCGTTAGCAGCCACGTCGCCGGATAGGCGACACGTTCGGGAAAGGCTGCGCCCAGCACCTTGGGGGTAACTTCGCTGAATACCAGAATCAGGAAGGTCAGCAGCAGGGTCGCCACCATCAGCACCACTTCACCATCGCCAAACAGACGAATCGCCAGCACCGTAGTCAGCGTGCCCGAAGCCGCATTGACGAGGTTGTTACCAAGCAAAATCACGCCCAGCAGCTTGTCGGTTCGATCCAGTAGCGCCTGCGCGCGCATCGCCCCGCGATGGCCGGTATCAGCGGCATGGCGCAAACGATAGCGGTTGATCGCCATCATCGCGGTCTCGGATGCGGAGAAAAAGGCCGAGGTCAGCAACAAGACGGCAAGCACGGCAAACAGCGTGCTGGTGGCAATACTATCCAAGCAGCATCACCTCAACGTTGGAGAATGACTTCCAGCACAAACTGCGTGCCTAAATAAGCCAGCAGTAACAACGTGAAACCGGTAATGGTCCAGACCAGCGCCGTACGCCCCCGCCAGCCGCGAAAATGCCGTCCCAGCAGCAGGCCGCCAAACACCAACCAGGACAGGATCGCAAACACGGTCTTGTGGGAGATCTGCAGCGCCTTGCCGAACAGTTCCTCCGAAAAGAATACGCCGCTAAAAACGGATAAGGTCAGCAGGACAAAACCGATACCAATGGTTCTGAACAGCATCGCTTCCAGGGTCAGCAAAGGCGGGGCGCCATTCTGCAACATGCCGCCACGATGCAGCTTTTTTTCAAGCATGGTCATCAACACGGCATGCAGCGCTGCCACGGCCAGCAGGCCATAAGCCAGAAACGACACCAGCAGATGCATGCGCAAAGCCAAAGCCTGTGAACTGGGAATGGCATGGGTTTCGGTAAAAAACACCATCCCCAGCACAGATAGGGCCGCCAGCCCGCTCACCCAGGACTGCAAACGCGCCAGCTGCATGCCTTTGCTGGACAACCAATAGGTCAGCGCAGTCAGCCACAAAATCGTCGACAGCGAATTACCAAACCCCAACCGAATGTCACCCTGCCCCAGCACCGACTGAAAAATCAGTGCGCCATGAGCCAGCAAGGCCAGCGGCAACGCCACGCACGCGGTCTTGAACGGTGGCGTGCGCTGCAAGCGCCAAGCCACCCAAGCATAAAGCGCACTTACAGATAAAGTAACCAGCAATAGCGGGGACATTCGTTAAAATGGAATTCTGTTTCGGCCAGCCCATTATCCATGCCGCCCTCCACGGCAACAAGGAATCCCTGCCAGATAACCCTCATGTTAAAGACCCACCATGCTAGATAACCTCAGCGGACGCCTCGCCGGCGTCGTCAAACAACTGCGCGGCCAAGCGCGAATCACCGAAGCCAACGTGCAGGACACGCTGCGCCAGGTTCGCCTCGCGCTGCTGGAAGCCGACGTCGCGCTGCCGGTCGTTAAAAGCTTCATCGAAGCCGTCAAAACCCGCGCGCTCGGTCAGGACGTGCTCACGAGCCTGTCACCCGGGCAGGCGCTGATTGGCATTGTCCACGAAGAGCTCACCCGCCTGATGGGCGGCGCCAACGCCGAGCTGAACCTGGCGGCCAACCCGCCAGCGGTGATCCTGATGGCCGGTTTGCAGGGCTCGGGCAAAACCACCACCAGCGGCAAACTCGCGCTGCTGCTCAAAAACCGCAAGAAAAAGGTCCTGCTCACCTCGGCTGACGTCTACCGGCCCGCCGCGATCGATCAGTTGCGTCAACTCGGCAAACAGCTCGATGTCGCTTTTTTTGAGGCGGGTGACGAACGTGATCCACTGAAAATCGCCACCGCCGCACAGGATCACGCACGCAAGCAGTTTTATGACGTGCTGATCGTCGACACCGCTGGTCGGCTGGCGATCGACGAAGCGATGATGGCCGAGATCCAGGCGCTGCACGCCGCCGTCAACCCGGTAGAAACGCTGTTCGTGGTCGACGCAATGCAAGGCCAGGACGCGGTCAATGTCGCCAAGGCATTCAATGAAGCTCTGCCACTGACCGGCATCGTGCTGACCAAGCTCGATGGCGACTCGCGCGGCGGCGCAGCGCTGTCGGTGCGCCAGGTCACCGGCAAGCCGCTCAAGTTCATTGGCGTAGGCGAAAAACCCAACGGTCTCGAAGCGTTCCACCCGGAGCGCATGGCACAGCGCATCCTCGGCATGGGCGATGTCCTCTCGCTGATCGAGCAGGCACATAGCTCGGTCGACATGGCCGAAGCCAAAAAGTTGGCCGACAAAGTCAAAAAGGGCAAGGACTTCGACCTCGAAGACTTCAAGGCGCAAATCCTGCAAATGAAGAAAATGGGCGGGCTGTCGGCGCTGATGGACAAGCTCCCCGGTGCCGGTCAGATGAATATGCCTGCGGGCGCTGACGACAAATCGATCAACCGCGTCGAAGGCATCATCAACAGCATGACCCCGCTGGAGCGCCGCAAACCCGACCTCATCAAGGCCAGCCGCAAACGCCGCATTGCCGCCGGCGCGGGCGTGCAGGTACAGGAGGTCAACAAGCTGCTAAACCAGTTCGAGCAGGCCCAGAAGATGATGAAAATGATGGGTAAAGGCGGCCTGTCGAAAATGATGCGCGGCATGAAAGGCATGATGCCCGGCATACGTTAAGCCACGCCCTGCTTTCCCGGGAGCCGGTGCCGAATTCACTTCCTTAGGGGCAAGGCTTGCAAGAAAGTGGCGGGCCATTGGATTTTGAGTATAATTCGCGGTTTTCTCCGTTTGCCCGGTGGGTTAAATCATGGTCGTTATTCGTCTTTCGCGCGGCGGCGCTAAAAACCGCCCTTTCTACAACGTGGTGGTAGCTGATTCACGCTGCCGTCGTGATGGCCGCTTCATCGAGCGCGTCGGTTTCTACAATCCGGTCGCGGCTGAAGGCTCAGAGGCCCTCCGCCTGAATGCAGAGCGCATCGGCTACTGGGTCAGCAACGGCGCACAACTGTCTGACACCGTTGCACGCCTGGTCAAGCAGAACAAACCCGCTGCCGCTGTTGCCGCCTGATTTGTCAGAACAGCTGTCAGGGCAGTTGGCTCAGGACAGCGACTGGGTCGTGATGGGGCGCATCGCCGCACCGTTCGGCATTAAGGGCTGGGTCAAGGTTCAGGCCTTTAGTGACGATCCGGGCACGCTCATGGATTTTGAATCCTGGCGTATCGGTCGAGGCGACAAGCACACGCACTACCGCGTCGAAGCCGTTCAGGACCACAGCAACACGCTGGTTGCCAAACTGAGTGGCATCGATGACCGCGACGCGGCCTTTGCACTGCGTGGCCAGGAGATATCGGTCGAGCGCAGCCGCTTGGCGCCCCCCGCAGACGACGAGTTTTATTGGTCGGATTTGATCGGCCTGAAAGCAGTTAACCGCGAAGGCATCGAGTTGGGCACGGTAAGCAGCTTGATGGAATCCGGTGCGCACGACTTGCTGGTCATCAAGGGGGCTCGGGAATACCTGATCCCTTTTGTTGCGGCTTTTGTCGGCAAAGTGGATGTAGCGGGTGGCCGGATCGAAGTGGACTGGGGCGAAGATTATTAAAGGAGAAGCGGGTGCGGTTTGATGCCATCACGCTTTTTCCCGAAATGTTCGATGCCGTGCTGGATTATGGCATCACCCGGCGGGCACTGGATCGCGGGATTTTTCGGTTCAAGGCGTGGAACCCGCGCGACTTTACCGATGACCCGCACCGCACGGTGGATGACCGGCCCTACGGCGGCGGCCCCGGCATGCTGATGCAGGCTGAACCACTGGATCGTGCGTTAAACGCGGTGCAACAGGCTTTAGCCAGCGAAAGCTTGACACCCTGGGTGGTGCATTTCTCTCCCCGGGGTCGCCCGCTTACGCATCAGCGGGTAATGGAATTGAAGGACGCCGCGCTGAACGAAAATCGCGCACTTGTTTTATTGTGCGGTCGGTACGAAGGAATAGACGATCGGCTGTTGCAGCGCCGCGTGGACGAAGAAATCTCGCTCGGCGACTTTGTGTTGTCGGGCGGCGAACTCCCCGCGCTGGCATTGATGGACGCGCTCATCCGGCAACTGCCGGGCGCGTTGAACGACGCGGATTCGGCGGTGGAAGACTCCTTCGCCAACGGCTTGCTCGACTGCCCGCACTACACCCGCCCCGAAGTGTGGCAGGGCATGGCGGTACCGGACGTATTAACCCGCGGCAACCACGCCGCGATTGCCCGATGGCGATTGCAGCAAAGCTTGAAGATCACGGCAAGCCAGCGCCCCGATCTGCTGGTCAGGCGCGGGTTGTCCAGGCAGGAACAGGATTACCTCGATTCGTTGTCGCAAGACACGAACCGGGAATAAGCGACTCCAACCGGGGTCTATTTGAAACGGCGTGATGTCTGCCCAATAGTCTGACGACTTCCGGGTACACCTCTCTCGCCAGATGTAAGGAAACATCATGAATATCATTGAACAACTCGAGCAGGAAGAAATTGCCCGCCTGAATAAAACCCTCCCCAGCTTTGCTCCCGGCGACACCATCGTCGTTCAGGTGAAAGTGAAAGAAGGTACGCGTGAGCGTCTGCAGGCTTACGAAGGCGTCGTCATCGCCAAGCGCAACCGCGGACTGAACTCTGCTTTCACCGTACGCAAGATCTCCGCCGGTGAAGGCGTCGAACGCACCTTCCAGACGCACTCGCCGCTGGTCGCCAGTGTCGAGGTCAAGCGCCGCGGCGATGTCCGCCGCGCCAAGCTGTACTATCTGCGTGAGCGTTCCGGCAAGTCTGCACGTATCAAGGAAAAACTGCCGGCCCGCAAGGCCAAGGCGGTAGCAAGCCCTGCCGCATAAGCAAACTTCTTGCTCCCGGCAAAGCGCCCGCTTCATGCGGGCGCTTTTTTGTGGCCTGCACCAATAAACAATTGCAATCCCTGGTATTTTTCTGCCGGTACGCCCACAAGCATATTGAGAGGGATGGCACTTGAAACTGCTAAAATTGCGCCGGTTAAACATCGCACTGAATCACCCCCTATAAAAACAAAGGAGTGTCTGATGGCAGGAGAAGCCAAAAAGCCCGGTGAGCGCCGCTTGCAAATTTTGCATACACTGGCTGCGATGCTGCAGGACCCCCAACCTGAAAAAATCACCACGGCAGCGCTTGCTGCGCGCGTTGGCGTGTCGGAAGCGGCGCTATATCGCCATTTTGCCAGCAAGGCACAAATGTATGAGGGCTTGATTGAGTTCATCGAACAAACCCTGTTCGGTCTGATCGCGCGCATCACATCCGACACGCTCACCCCGATTGCTCAGGTCGAGGCCATTATCGGCATGTTGCTGAACTTTTCAGCGAAGAACCCGGGAATGACCCGGGTGTTGATCGGCGAGGCATTGGTGCATGAAAACGAGCGCCTGCAAAAGCGCATCAATCAGTTGCACGACCGCATCGAAGCTCAATTACGGCAGTGCCTCCGGCTCGGCGGTGGCAAGCATTCCGAGCTCAGCGCACCGCTGGCCAACCTGCTGCAATGCATGGTCGTGGGTCGCTGGCATCAATTTACCAAGAGTGGGTTTACCCGCGCACCGGGTGGCGATATCGATTTGCTGCTGACACGCCTGCTCGACGTTCAGCCTGCCTGAAGTGCGGCTTGTCCGCACACTGGGCAGGCCACGTCACGAGGCACTTTCATCACGCGTGCCTCGCTGCGCAAGCCGTCCCAAATCAGCAACTTACCCACCAGTGGCTTACCCACTTGCGCTACATACTTCAGCGTTTCCATCGCCTGCATTGCGCCAATGATGCCGACCAACGGCGCGAACACGCCGGCCTCGGCGCAGCGTAATTCTGGCTCGCCTGCTTGATCCGGGAACAGGCAGTGGTAACAAGGGCTGCCGGCGCGACGCGAGTCAAACACAGCAAGCTGTCCGGAAAATCCAATTGCCGCCCCCGAGACCAGGGGCTTGCCCAGCAGTACACAGGCGCGATTGACGGCATGGCGTGTAGCGAAATTGTCCGACGCATCGACCACCAGATCAACCGCCGCAACCGCTTGATGCAGGCCAGCACCTGTCAGCGACTCGGGAATGGGTTGCACATCAATTTCAGGATTAATGGCGCGCACACTGCGCGCAAGCGAGTTGGCTTTGTTCTCTCCGATTGCAGCGGTTGTGTGAGCAATCTGGCGTTGCAAATTGCTGAGATCCACCTTATCCCCATCCGCAAGCAACAGCCGGCCGATGCCTGCCGCGCCCAAATACAACGCGACAGGGCATCCCAACCCACCCGCGCCAACAATTAGCACGCTGGCGTCGGTAATACGCATCTGTCCGGTCACGCCCACGTCAGGCAGCAAAATGTGCCGGCTGTAGCGCAGCAGAAGTTCGTCGTTCAGGTTCATGAGTTGGCGCCGGATACTATACGTTGACTATTTGTAGTCCCGCCATTCCTCGGGCGTCTCATCACGATCACCATGCAAATGGCGTTCGTAGACTTTCACAAAAGCCTGCTGCGACTTGATGTCCGGTTCATTCGCGGCGACGTTGCGGCGTTGCACGCTTTCGCAAAAATAGGCCAGCGCACGCTGGAGTTTGCTCAGCAAGCTGTTGTCGAGATGGAAGCCCTGGCTGCTCAGCGCCGACTCCAGACCTTCCAGCGTGTATTCGCATATGCTGTAACGAATCAGTAAATGGTTAGGTCCTGCCCCCGCCAGTACCGTCAGCCCATCCATTCCTTCCAGCAGGCGTAAAGCACGCCCAACCTGGCCAAGGGGCAAATCATGAAACACGATCACACGTTCTTTTTCGAGGTCACACGGACGCATAACACCCCCCGGCAGGTCTGTGCCTAATGGTTGGGTTCAGCAGTATGGGGGAAGCCTGCGGCCACAACAGCCACAGCCTTACTTAACGCCCCTGAAGAATCTGCAACCCCTTCAACAGATTCAGTGCCTGATTCACCTGATAGTCATTTTTCGACACCACTTCACCCGGCTCAAGAGGCGTCGGTTTCGTGGGCAGGCTTTCTTTATCATCCTTACCCGGCTTATCGGCCGGTTGCGGCTTGATTGCACTATCCGGCCCGGCCGCAGGTACGGGCTCATCCCCGCCATTGGGGTTACTCAGATGCTTGTCGAGATCCGCCTCGCGTATCCCGAGACTATCCTCTTCGCTTGGCATGTTTGGATCCTGCACCACAATATCGGGCTCAATCCCTTTGGCCTGGATAGAGCGCCCATTCGGAGTGAAGTAACGGGCGGTAGTAAGCTTGATCGCCGTGCCGTTTCCAATCGGCAGAATGGTCTGCACCGAACCCTTGCCAAAAGTGCGCGTGCCCATGACCACGGCACGCTTGTGATCCTGCAACGCACCGGCAACGATCTCGGATGCAGAAGCAGAACCGCTATTAACCAGCACCACCATCGGCACCTGCTTCACGCCTGCCGGCAATTTGCCCAGATAATCCGCCTGCATGGGCCGCAAATAAAACTCGCGGCTGGCGGTCAGACGCATCTTGGCATCTGCGGTCCGGCCTTCGGTATACACCACCAGGCTGTCGGGTTTGACGAAGGCTGCGGTAACCGCCACCGCGCCATTCAACAGGCCACCTGGATCATTTCGCAAATCCAGAATCATGCCTTTCAACGGCGCCTTGTTGTTCTTGTAAAGAGTGTTCAAGGCTTCAGCCAGCAACTCGCCTGTGTGTTCCTGAAACTGCGTCACACGAACATAGCCATAGCCATTTTCCAGCAACTGGAACTTGACGCTGCGAATCTTGATGACGGCGCGGGTCAAGGTCAGCACGATGGGCTTGTCGACCCCCTTGCGTGCAATGGTCAGCCTGATCGTCGAGCCCGGCTTGCCGCGCATCCGCTTGACCGCGTCATTCAGCGACAGGCCCTTCACCGGGGTATCGTCAAGCTTGATGATCAGGTCGCCGGGTTTGACCCCGGCTTTAAATGCGGGCGTGTCCTCGATCGGCGAGACCACCTTGACGAAGCCATCCTCCATACCCACCTCAATACCGAGGCCACCAAACTCGCCCTGGGTACCAACCTGCAAGTCCTTGAATCCTTCGGCGTCGAGATAGGTCGAGTGCGGGTCCAGGCCGGTCAACATGCCGTTGATCGCACCGTCGATCAGCTTTTTATCCTCGACTGGCTCGACATAATCATTTTTGATTCGAGCAAACACATCAGTAAAGGCGCGCAGCTCTTCCACCGGCAACGCCGTTGCTGCCTCCTTGTCAGCTATTGCCGACAGGTTGACCGTTAGCGCCGCGCCAGCCATCACGCCGGCCAGACCGACGAGTATGAATTTCGCCTTTTGTGTCATTTCACTTCACCCATAGGAGGGGATTAACAGGACGGCTTTGATGCCGCATTTCAAAGTACAAGCCCGTGTCGGGCTGGCCGCCGCTATTGCCAACCGATGCAATGGCGTCGCCGGGCTGGACCCGTTCGCCCACCTGCTTATACAGACTTTCATTATTACTGTACAGGCTCATATACCCCTCGCCGTGGTCGACGATGATGAGGTTTCCAAAGCCCCGCAACCACTCGGAAAACACCACCTGACCTGCAGCAATTGCCTTCACCGCAACGCCTTGCCCGGCCCGAATGAACAGCCCCTTCCAGCTTACCCCGCCACCCTCTCTCGGAGCACCAAAACGATTCATGAGTTCCCCGGCAACGGGCAAGCGTAACGAACCTTTCAAGCTCGAAAACGAACGCCCCGAGTAAAAGGCAACCGGGGTTTCAGTGTTGAACGCCACGCCTTTGCGTGACTGTCCGTCTACGCTTTTTCCGGTTTTCTGGGTTTTGGCCGCTTTTTTTGCCTGCTGCGCAGCGCGAACACGCGCTGCTTCGCGCGCGGCCTGCTGCGCCATCAAGCGATTGAGGCGCTGAACCAACTGGGTCAGGCTGCGCTCGTCGCGCTTGAGCGTGGAGATTTCGCGCTGCTGCTGCTGAATTTGCGCCGAAAGTTTGCCCAGAACCTGTTCGCGCGCGCGCTTGTCAGCCAACAACTGCTGGTTTTCAACAGCTCGCGCAGCCTGCAATTGCGACAGCTGCTTGGTTTTTTGTGCTGCCACATCCTGCAATGCAGCCAGTTTTGCCTGCTCGACCCGCAGGGCGTCTATCTGGTCATGCTGCGCACGCGAAACATACCTCAGATAACGCAAATCACGCGCGACCTGGTTTGGATCAGCGCCATTGAGCATCAATTTCAAGGCATCGCCTTGACCCCGCTGATAAGCAGACCTGAGCGCTTGTGCGAGGCTGCCCTGCTGCTGGTGAATACGGGCAGCCGTGGCCGCGGCTTGCTGCGTCAAGGTTTGAAGTTCGCCCTGGGTGCGCTGGCGTTCGCCATCCAGCACGCGCAACTGGCGAACGCCGTTGCTGATCGCCTGCTCGGATTGACGCAGTTCATCGGCCGCTTCCTTACGGTGCGTCTGCGTTTTGCGAAATTCCTGCTGTAGCGAGTTGAGGCGCTGCTTGAGCACCTTGAGTTCGGATTGCGAGCGATCTATTTGGTTGGCGCCAACAGACATTGGCCAGCACAAGACCAGCAAGGCAAGGCCTTTGCCGATTACCGCAGCGAATTTACTCAAAATGAACCAGGGCTTCACCGGTCATTTCAGCAGGTTGCGGCAGGCCCATCATTTTCAGCAAAGTCGGGCTAACGTCTTCAAGCGCACCGGTTTCGGCCAGACTGGCATGGCGCCGGCCAACGTAAACCAGCGGTACCAGGTTCAGCGTGTGCGCGGTGTGCGCCTGACCCGTAACGGGGTCGAGCATCAATTCGGCATTGCCGTGGTCAGCCGTCACCAGCACTTCGCCGCCGCGCGCGCGCTGCGCCGTGACCACCCTGCCCAGACAAATGTCAACCGTCTCGATCGCCGCGATGGCCGCCTGCAGATTGCCGGAATGCCCAACCATATCCGGGTTGGCGAAGTTACAGATGATGAGGTCGTACTGCTTGCTCTCGATTGCAGCAACCAGTTTGTCGGTCACCTCGTACGCGCTCATCTCGGGTTTCAGATCATACGTGGCCACATCGGGCGAAGGCACCAGCACCCGGTCTTCGCCGGGGAACGAGGCCTCCTCGCCGCCATTGAAGAAGAACGTGACGTGTGGATATTTCTCGGTTTCGGCAATCCGTAACTGGCGCAAACCCAGATTGGCGGCATATTCGCCGAGACCATTTTTGATGCGCTCGGGCGGAAACGCCACCGACACCACGAAATCATCGCTATACCCGGTCAAGGTGCAATAGGTTGCCAGACGCGGCGTCACTTCGCGCTCGAACTCGCTGAAATCAGGTTCGATGAACGGCCGCGACAACTGGCGTGCGCGGTCGGAACGGAAGTTCAGGAAGATCACCGAATCACCGTCTTCCATTTTTACCGGCTTGCCATCGGGTGACGCGATTGCCGTCGCCTTGACGAACTCATCGGACTCACCCCGCGCATAAGCCGCTTCGAGTCCGTCCAGCGGCGTCTCGGCAAGGAACTCGCCACGTCCCTGGGTCAGCAGGTCATACGCGGCCTGAACCCGCTGCCAGCGGCGGTCACGATCCATTGCAAAATAGCGGCCTATCATCGACGCAATATGGCCGACGCCAACCTGTTCAATTTTTTCGCTCAGTCGGCGCAAATATATGTCAGCGCTTTTCGGCGGGGTATCGCGGCCGTCCAGAAACACGTGCAGACACACCTTGTGCAAACCTTCACGCGCAGCCAGGTCCAGCAGGGCATGAAAATGCAACTCATGGCTATGCACGCCACCGTCGGACAATAAGCCCAGCACATGCAGGGTCTTGTTGTTGTCGCGCGCCAGGTGCACCGCGTTCAGCAAAGCAGGGTTGGTGTAGAAATAGCCGGATTCGATGGCGCGATCGATGCGGGTGAACTCCTGGTACACCACACGCCCCGCTCCAATATTGAGATGCCCCACCTCGGAATTGCCCATCTGCCCCTTGGGCAGCCCCACTTCAGACTCTGAAGCATGAATCAGTGTGTGGGGATTTTCTTTCCACAAGCGATCGAAATTGGGTTTGCGGGCCTGTGCGACGGCATTGTCGGCGCGTTCTGCGCGACAGCCAAAACCGTCGAGAATAATAAGGAGAACCGGCGTGGTCTTCATGAAGAAATTTCTATTGCCTAATTCGTTTTTGTGGGATTATTTTAATATATGCGTGATTTCTAATCTATACGTAGTCCAGCATATTGAGCCAACTACAGGCTCGGCAATGGGGACTCGCCACAGAATTTCTGATGTTTTTCCGGGAAATCACAGCACCTCAAGATTACTACACGAACAGGATCAAGGTAATGAACATGGCTGCAGAGTGGGATGAAGTGGACCTGATGGATAAAGACGAGCACATCGAACAGGCCTCGCGTGCAATGAAAGCCATGTCGCACCCGCTGCGCCTGAAAATTCTCTGCGTGCTGGGTGACAAGGAGGTCAGTGTGCAGGACATCGTCGACCATGTCGGCACTTCGCAAAGCAATATCTCACAACATCTGGCGATCCTGCGCGACAAGGGGGTGCTGCGCACCCGCAAGGATGCCAACCGCGTGTTTTACCGGGTAGGTGATACCCGCACCCTCAAGTTGCTGAGCATGATGCGCGACGTTTTCTGCGGCTTCACGAAGTAAATCCTGCTTGCTCGGCGACAGGCCCGGCCACGCGCAAGCGTGCCGGGCCTGTTCTTTTCTGATCTAAGGGTGGCTGAAAGTGGCATGCCAAGCCGTTTTTGATCATTGCAGCACGCCACAGGAACGCACGCTTGTGGCACCATGCTTGGCATGCTTCATGACTTGATCAGCGTTGAGTCAATGTACCGAACCGTCTTGTCCGCAAACCCGTCCAGCGGCCTTTTACCGGACATCAGGAAAACTTTTGGCAGGATAAACTCCTCGTATATAATCAAAAGCTAATATTCGATGCGGTACCGCGCGTCCATTCAACAAGAGGGGGTTTGATGCGGCTCAAGAAAAGAAAATCTGTCCGGCCGAGAACGTTCGATTTCCTGTTTCTGTTGACCCTCGCTACCGCCGCGCGGGCCGAGACACTTGATTTCGCTCAGGCCGTGCAACGCGCGCTGGCGCAAAATCCGGACATCATCGTCGCCGGCACGCAAATCAGCCAGGCGCAAGCCGCCGTTCGGCAGAGCACGGGGGCACGGATGCCGAAACTCACCGCTTCGCTCAACGTAACCCGCACCGATGATGCACTCAATGCCTTCGGCATCAAGCTATCCCAGCGCAACGCCACGTTCAACGATTTCGGTGCCGCTGAATTCAACCCAGCCAATCCCAGTGTTCTTAGCGTTGCGCCGCAAGATCTCAATCACCCTGGCTGGGTAAATAATTTCAACACCCGCCTGGAAGCGCAACTGCCGCTGTACAGCGGAGGCATGATCGAGGGTTACGCCGAGCAGGCCAAAGCCCATTTGCGCGCCGCGCGCCAAGGCGATGTGATGGCGCGTCAGCAAGTGATTTTCGATGTGCTGCGCGCTTACGAAGGCGTGCATGCCGCACGCGCCTACCGGGACGTCGCCACGCAAGGTCGCCTTGCTGCCGAAAACCACGTCAAAACCATCAACAGCCTGTTCAAGCAAGGCGTAGCGGTAAAAAGCGATCTGCTCACGGCCCAGGTGCATCTGGAGGATGTCAAGGTACAGCAGACTCAGGCCGAGAATGCCGTACAGCAAGCGCTCGATCAGCTCCACCTGTTGCTGGGCATGCCGCTGGCGGCGCCATTGGACGTGGCCGGCAGCGTGGAGGTGCCTCCGCTGGAAGGCAAGCTGGCCGACCATCAGGACGACGCGCTGAAGTCCAACCCCGGTCTTGCCGCCTTGCGCGGCCAACTCGACGCGGCGCAGGCCGCAGTGAAGGTGGCGCGCGCAGGAAAATATCCGCAGGCCGGCCTGATGGCGCGCTTCGACACCAATGACCCCAATCCGGGCTTCGAGGCCCATTCCTATACCGTGGGCGGCCAGCTGTCATGGCAGCTGTTCGACGGCGGTGTCAACGATGCGGCGATCCATCGCGCCCAGGCCAGCCTTGATGAACTCGTCGCCAAGCTGAACAAGGCCGAAAACGGCGTTGCCTATCAGGTGGTGGACGCCTGGCGGCGCGCCGACGAGGCGCAGCGTCGGGTTGCGGCGCGGGAACTGGCGGTGAGCCAGGCCGAGGAAGCGCAGCGCATCGTTGGAAAGCGCTACGCTGGCGGCGTGACAACCATCACCGAACTGCTGGCCGGGCAGGCCCAGCTGGACAAGACCCGCGCGGATCTGGTAGCAGCCCGTTATGAACTCAAGGTGCAACGCGCCAACGCCCGGCTGGCGACAGGCCGTTTGCAGCCGGACTTACTGTGAGCAATCCGAGATGAAACCTATGGCGAATCCCACACTTTGGCGTATGGCCCTGCTGGGTCTGGCGGTCAGCGTGACCTATGGTTGCGGCGAACACGAACCTCCCGCAGCACAGAACGACAACGTCACGCGCACTCTGGCGGCAGATATGCAAACCGTGCAGCAGGCGCCATTGAGCGTGCGTGCGGAATTGCCCGGCATGGTCGCCTCGGAGGATCAGGTGCAGGTGACCTCACGGCTCATGGGTTATATCCGCGAGATCAAGGTCGAAGAAGGCCAGGTGGTCAAGGCGGGGCAATTGCTGTTCGTGATTGATCCCACTGACATTCAGGGGCAGATGAGTCAGGCTCGCGCCGGCCTGGCGCAGGCGGAAGCCGCGTTGACCGACGCAAAAATTGACCACGAGCGATTCGGCACCCTCTATCAGGAAGAAGCCATTCCCAAATTGCAGTGGGACAAAATCCGCCTGCAAAAGCGGGTCGCCGAACAACAGGTGGCAGCCGCCCGCGCCGGACTGAACCAGGCGAACAGCCAGATGCGCTACGCCTCGGTGGTGGCACCGATCAACGGCGTCGTCACGCAAAAAATGGCCAATGCCGGCGACCTCGCCACGCCCGGCCGACCGGTGCTGGTGATCGAAGGCCTGAAGAAACTCCAGGTGCGCACGCAAGTGAGCAGCAGCGTGTTTGACCAAATCAAGGTCGGCGAGAAGGTCACCATCGTGACCGATGGCGACGCTGCGCAGGCCCCGGCCGAAGGCACGATCGCCCAGGTGGTGCCGGTGGCCGATCCGGTCAGCCATACCCATCTGGTGAAAATCGATCTGCCTGCGGGCAGCGGCCTGTCGAGCGGCAATTTTGTACGGGTGGGGTTTGCCGTCGGCAGCCGCCAGGGCATCCGGGTGCCGGCTGCGGCACTCGCCGAACGCGCCGGCATCACCGGCGTGTTCGTGGTCGACGCCCAGGGCTTCGCGCGCTACCGCATGGTGCGCACCGGCGTAGCTGATCAGGGCACGGTGGAAATCCAGTCCGGCCTCAACGCAGGCGAGAAAATAATCGTGTCCAACGTCGGGCAACTGGAAAACGGCGACAGGATCAGCGGAGGAACGCATGACTGAGCGCGCCGCTCCGCTCAATATCGCCGGCAAACTGGCCGGCCTTTTCATCGAATCCAAAATCACCGCCATGATCATGCTGGCGGTGACGCTGGCGGGCATGATGGCGCTGTTCGTCACCCCGCGCGAATACAACCCGCAGATCGTGGTGCCAGCGGCCAACATCATCGTCGCCAAACCGGGCGCCTCGGCCGAAGAAATCCAGAATCTGGTGGTCAAGCCGCTGGAAGCCATCATGAACGCGCAGTCCGGCGTGGATCACACTTTTGGCTATGCCGCCCCGGATTTCGGTCTGGTGACCGTGCAGTTCAAGGTCGGCGAAGACCAGGAAAGAAGCCTGGTCAAGCTCTACAACCAGCTGATGCAAAATCTCGACCGCATGCCGCAAGGCGCCATGCAGCCGGTGATCAAGCCGATCAACGTCGACGACGTGCCGATCATGACGCTGACGTTGTCATCCACCACGGTGGACGACCATCAGATCCGCCAGGTCGCGACCCGTATTCTGGAAAACCTGCGTAATGTGCCCGGCGTATCGTTCACCCAGGTCACAGGCGGCTCACCGCGCGCGGTCAACGTCTGGATTTCTCCCACCCGGCTGGCCGCAGCAGGCATCGCGCTCGATCAGGTGGACAAGATGCTGCAGGGGCAGAACGTGTCTGTACCGGTTGGCAAGCTGGTCGACAACAACCAGGTTTCGCCGCTGCAACTGCAAGGCTTTCTTGGCAACGCCCGGGAAGTGGGCGACATCGTGATTGGTGCGCCCAACGGGCGGCCGGTGTTCCTGAAGGACGTCGCCACGATCGTGGACGGCCCGCAAGAAGTGGACGAAAGCACGCGCTTTGCCTACGGCCCCGCCGCAGGCAAGGACACCGCGCGCGGCGAGGCGCCGGCCGTCACCCTGGCGATCGCCAAAAAAGCCGGCACCAATGCGGTGGTGGTTGCAAATGCCGTGCTGACCAAACTGGAACAGCTCAAGCGCCAGGCCATTCCCGCCGACATCACGGTGGCGGTGACCCGCGACGACGGCGCGCGTGCCAACGACGCGGTCAACACCCTGGTCGAGCACCTCGGCATTGCCATTGGTTCGGTGGTGGTGATTCTGGTGTTCTTCCTCGGCTGGCGCGAAGCCGGCATCGTCACCCTGACGGTGCCGCTGATCCTGTTCGTGGTGCTGACCATCGGCCTGTTCGCCGGCCAGACCATCAACCGCATCACGCTGTTCGCGCTGATCCTGTCGCTCGGCCTCTTGGTAGATGCCGCCATCGTGGTGGTGGAGAACATCCATCGCCACCTGCATCACGGCATCGGTGACCGCGATTTCAAGACCGTGGTCATCCAGGCCACCAACGAAATCGGCAACCCCACCAATATTGCCACCATCGCGGTGATCCTGGCCTTCATTCCGATGGCTTTCGTCACCGGCATGATGGGCCCCTTCATGCTGCCGATCCCGTTCAACGTGCCGGTGGCGATGATCGCCTCGCTGCTGTTCGCCTACATCGTGGTGCCGTGGGCGGCCAATCTGTGGCTGCGGAAAAAAGCCGCGCTGAGCGAGCTGGCGCGCAAGGAAAGCCTCGAAGAGTCGGGGGCGCGCAAGACCGACCCGCTGCACCGCGCCTACGACAAGGTCATCACGCCGTTCATCGAGCATGGCGGCCGCCGCAACCTGATGTTCCTGGCGGTACTGGGCTTGCTGGTGGTGGCCATGCTGATGCCGGCCTGGCAGTTCATCCGTCCTTCGGGCATCAACGGACCCCTGTCGGCGCTGGGGGTGGAACTGAAGATGCTGCCCAACGACAACACCAATACCTTCCTGGTGGAAATCGCCACCCCGGCCGGCACCACGCTGGAAGAAACCGACCGCGCCGCGCGCGCGGTGGGCGAGGTGCTGGCGAACAACCGCTTCGTCACCAATTATCAGACCTTCCTCGGCATGACCGCGCCCATCGACTTCGCCGCCCTGGTGCGCGGCGACCTCATCAAGCGCGGCGACAATCTGGCGCAGATCCGGGTCAATCTGGTCGACAAGCACCAGCGCTCAACCTCGTCGCATGCAATCGTGCAGGCGTTCAACGACAGCCTGAAGCCGCTGCGCCAGGCGTTCCCGCAAGCCCGCGTCAAGCTCTACGAGACCCCGCCCGGCCCGCCGGTACAGGCGCAAGTGCTGGCCGAACTGTACGGGCCCGACTACGAAAAACTGCGCAGCGCAGCGCCCGAAGTGCGGCGCGCGTTCGACTCGGTCTACGGCATGATCAACACCGACGATTCGGTCACCGCCACCATGCAGTCCTTCGCGGTGCGGGTAGATCGCGAGAAGGCCGCGTTGTCGGGTGTCGTCACCGGCCAGGTGGGCAAGCTGCTGCGCGACTACGTGTCGGGCCTGACGATCGGTTCGGTGCATGTGGATTCTGCGCGCGACCCGGTCAACATCGTGGTGCGGCTACCGCGCGCCGAACGCCAGTCGCCCGAATCGCTGATGGCAATCCGCGTCACCAACCTGATGGGTGGCCAGGTGCCGCTGGGCGCCATCGCCAAGGTGGAGCAGGTGCCCTACGGCAAACCCATCTACGACCGCGACCAGCATCCGATGGTCATGGTGGGCGGCGAGATGATCACCTCCAGCCCGGTGTATGCGGTGCTGGCGCTGGACAAGATGCTGGACGGCCAGCTGCTGGCCAACGGCGTGCGCTTCAAGACCGGCAACCTCGGCTTTACCCAGGCGACGGCGGACAATGTCGCCGACACCCACCTGCTGTGGGGCGGCGAAATGCGTCTGACGCTGGACGTGTTCCGCGACCTCGGCTCGGCCTTCATCATCGCCCTGGTGTTCATCTATCTGCTGCTGGTGGGTTACTACCGGTCCTTCGTCATGCCGATGATCGTGATGGGCGCGATTCCACTGACCCTGGTCGGCGTCTTCCCTGGCCACTGGGCCACCAGTCAGGCGTTCACCGCCACCTCGATGATCGGCGTCATCGCCCTGGCCGGCATCGTAGTGCGCAACTCGCTGCTGCTGATCGACTTCATCGTCGATTACCGCAACCAGGGTTACGACCTCAAGGAGGCCGTCATCGAGGCCGGCGCGGTGCGGCTGCGGCCCATTCTGCTGACCGCGCTCGCCATCGTCCTGGGATCGGCGATCATGATCACCGACCCGGTGTTCGGCGGTCTGGCGGTCTCGCTTATTTTTGGCACCTTCGCCTCCACCGTGCTCACCCTGATCGTCATCCCGCTGCTGTATTACATCTGGCAGAAGCGCAGCGCGGCCCAGGCCTGAAAACGTGAGTTCCCCTTTTACCCGTTAACTTTCAGGAGCAACCCATCATGACGGTTGAACGCATCGTTCGCATCATTGCCGGCTTTTTCATCATGCTGTCGCTCGCGCTGGCGCACTTTTCCGGCAGCGCCGACTTGGCGCAGCCTTCGTGGCTGTGGTTTACTGCCTTTGTTGGCTTCAATCTGTTCCAGTCCGGCTTCACCCGCTTCTGCCCATTGGACATCCTGTTGAAAAAGGCCGGGGTCAAGCAGGGCTGCGGTCTCTAATTCGAGAACACTACTCATGGATATGCAATTTCTACAAGACAACTGGATGCTCGCATCGCTGGCGCTGGCGTCCGGCGCCATGCTGACCTGGTCCTTCATCGGCAGCAAATTGTCCGGCGTCGAGCAAGCCGACACGCTCAAGGCCACCCGCCTCTACAACGACGACGCACTGGTGCTGGATGTGCGCGAAGACAAGGAATTCGCCGCCGGCCACATCCCCAAAGCCAAGCATATTCCGCTGGGGCAGCTCAGCAAGCGCATCAATGAACTCGACAAATTCAAAGCCAAGCCGGTGCTGGTCACCTGCCGCAGTGGACAACGTTCGGCGCGTGCCTGCGGCATGCTGAAAAAGGCCGGATTCGAAACCGTCTACAACCAGGCAGGCGGCATCATCGCGTGGGAACGCGCCAACCTGCCCACCACCAAATAATCCCTCATCCAGAAAAGGAGCCCCCATGGCCAAAGTTGTAATGTATTGCACCGCCGTCTGCCCTTATTGCGTCTCTGCCGAGCGTTTGCTCAAGAGCCGCGGCGTCACCGAAATCGAGAAAATCCGCATCGATCTCGACCCGGCGAAACAGGAAGAAATGATGATTCGCTCCGGCGGTCGCCGCACCGTGCCGCAGGTCTTTATTGGTGACACCCACGTCGGCGGCTTCGACGACACCGCCGCGCTCGATGCAGCAGGCGGGCTAGTTCCGCTTCTCGCCAGCGCCTGAACACCCGCGCCTCTATCGTCTGGCGCGCTTGATATTCAGACGCACGCCTCCACCTCGTGACGATGTTCATTCGCCTCAAGGAGTCCTGATGGAACTTGCCTGCCCCCATTGCCTCGCCCTCAATCGCGTCCCTGACGAACGCCTGACCGATGCCCCTAAATGCGGCCAATGCGGTTCGCTGCTCTTGCCTGGCAAACCGGTCGACCTCAACGCCAGCAACTTTGACCGTTTTATCGCCAAGGCCGGGCTGCCGGTCCTGGTGGACTTCTGGGCCGACTGGTGTGGCCCCTGCAAGATGATGGCGCCGATTTTCCAGCAGGTTGCAGCCGAGATGGGTACGCGGGTGCGTTTTGCCAAAGTCGACACCGAAGCGAACTCGCAGGTTTCCATGCGCCACCACATCAAGGGCATCCCCAGTCTGATCCTGTTCAAAAACGGCAAGGAAGTGGCGCGCACCTCGGGTGCGATGGAAGCCAATGCGCTGAAACGCTGGCTGCTGACACAGGGCATGTAACAAGCGCGTGTAAAATGCCGCCAGTTCCGGAGCATGCGCTCCGTTTTTATTGACTCAGGAAACCATCATGACCGACGCACAGCAACCCACATTCAATATCGAAAAACTCTACGTCAAGGATCTGTCGGTGGAAGTGCCCAACGCCCCGGCCATTTATCTGGAGCGCGAAGCCCCGCAGATGGAAGTCAACATGTCGACCGACAGCCGTGCGATGGGCGAAGACATGTACCACACCAGCATCACCGTCACCGTCACCGCCAAAATCGCCGACAAGACCATGTTTTTGGTCGAATGCACCCAGGCTGGCGTGTTCCGCATCCAGAACGTGCCGCAGGATCAGATTCCGATGGTGCTCGGCATCGGCTGCCCCAACATCGTGTTCCCGTATCTGCGCGAAACCGTATCCGACGTGGTGATCCGCGCCGGCTTCCCGCCCCTGTTGCTGAACCCGGTCAATTTCGAAGCGCTGTTCGCACAACAGCAGCAGGCTCAGCAGCAACAGGCTGCCCCCGCACAAACGCATTGAGCCGGGTTTGGTGAGTCACGCAGCTTTACTGCTCGCTGCCGGTTTTCTGCTGGCGCTGGCGCAACCCGCCAGCGCGCTGGAATACAGCAGCACCGGGCGCGCCACCATTCTCTACGACGCGCCCTCCAGCGCCGCGGGGAAAGTTGCAATCGCTGGTAGCGGTCTGCCGCTGGAAGTGGTGGTCGACACCGAATCGTGGATCAAGGTGCGCGACTTCAGCGGTCGCCTGAGCTGGGTCGAAAAATCGGCCCTTGGCGGCGCAAAAACCATCATGGTCAAAGCCGAAACCAGCGCCATACGCAGCCAACCGCGTTCCGATGCCGACGTCGTGACGCAGGTTGCACGCGGGGTGCTGCTCAGTGTCACCGGTCCTGCCGATGCCTTCGGCTGGCTGCCGGTCAAGCATGCCGACGGCCTCGCCGGCTGGCTGCCCGCGCACGAAGCCTGGGGGCGCTAAGGCATGGCCATCAAGCTGTCCGTATTGGGCGCTGGCGCCTGGGGCACCGCGCTGGCGGCCGGTTGGGCGCCCCACCATGCCGTTACCCTGTGGGGGCGCAACGCGAATGAGCTCGATGCCATGCGGTGCGGGCGCGTCAACACCCGCTATCTTCCAGGGTGCTCCCTGCCGGACAGCCTGCAATTCAACCCGGATTTCAATGCGACGGCCGACCACGCCGACGTCATCGTCATCGCCGTTCCCAGCGGCGCGTTACGCGCCACCCTCGCCACACTGGCACAGCGCCCCGCGTTGCCCCCCCTGCTGTGGGTATGCAAAGGCTTCGAGCCTGGCAGCCGCAAACTGCCACACCAGCTTATCGCCGAACTGCTGCCGACCCACGCGCAAACCGGCGTCCTGTCCGGCCCCAGCTTCGCGCAGGAAGTCGCGCAAGGCTACCCCACCGCACTCACCCTCGCCTCGCACGACCGCGCTCTGGCGCAGCACCTGTCGGAAACCCTGTCCAGCCAGCGCCTGCGCATCTACGCCCACGACGACGTCATTGGCGTCGAAGTCGGCGGTGCGCTGAAAAACGTCATGGCGATTGCCGCCGGCATCTGCGACGGCCTGCAACTCGGCCACAACGCACGCGCAGCCCTCATTACGCGCGGGCTGGCCGAAATGACCCGCTTGGGCGTCAAGCTCGGCGGCCACGTGGAAACCTTCATGGGCTTGTCGGGCCTGGGCGATCTCATTCTCACCACGACCGGCGACCTTTCGCGCAACCGCCAGGTCGGGCTGCGCCTTGCGCGCGGACTCAGCCTGGACACCATTCTCAGCGAACTCGGCCATGTCGCCGAAGGCGTCACTACGGCGCGCGAAGTGGATGCCCTGGCCAATGAACTGGACGTCGAGATGCCGATCACCCATGCAGTCTGCCAGATGTTGTTTGAAGGGCTACCCGCAGCGCAAGCCGTCGACGCCTTGCTGAACCGGCATATCCGGGCGGAGTTCTAAAACGGCCAATCCTGCCCGATTGCTGAAGCGGATTACGCGCAAGCCGGGCCGGCCGCCTGACCTCCGCATGCGTTGCCTGAAAATGTGCCAGCCCCACCCAAACCGCGATTCATCAGACAACAGTTGCCACTTTCTCCAGCAGTGCGGTCATGAGCCTGCTTGTGCATACTAAAAACCACTCGAATACCTGTCGGACACCGACTCAATGTCCGAATGCAGATTGACGGAGAACGCCTGCGTGCCCACCCAAAACCCCACCGTGCTCCCACCCATGCTTGACACACATGCCTTCACCCCACGCGTCATGCGCTGGGGATTCGGGGCGGTCATGTGCGTGATCGTTTTCATCACGGCGCTCAGCCTGTGGCGGGTCGAGGTAGATAAGCGGGCAATGAATGAAATCATTTCCCACGAACAGGTGATGACCGAAATGCTGTACCGGATGCAGCTTGCCGCCCGCGATCGAACCTTCGCGCTGTTCGGCGCCGTGCACACGGAGGATGCGTTTGTCCGGGATAGCGAGATCCAGCACTTTTTCGAGCTTGGAACCGCTTTTCGTCAGGCGCAAACGCAGTTGATGCAACTCGACCTGGGCGAGACCGAGCACACCCTGATGCGACAACTCCGCGCGCAGACAGAAGCCATCACGTTGCAGCATCAACGTGTCATCGAACTCGCGACAAGCGGGCGACAGGCCGACGCCGAGAAGATGATGGTCGGCCATGTCGTTCCGGCGCAAACCCAAATGGTCGGCACCCTGACCACCTTGCTGGAACGAGCCATCAGCAGGACACACGAACACGCCACAGCCCGACGCCAAATCCAGAATCGTGCCACGGCCCTGTTGATTGCGGGTGGGCTGGCCGGCTTGCTGCTGACCTGGGGCGGCTTCGTTCTGACCACCCGCAAAATGAGCGGCCTAATCACCCGCCTGACCGACGCCAGTGACCGCCTGCAGGCATCAAACCTGGATCTTCAGTTCCAGAAACTGGCTCTGGATGAGCACAACATCGTGAGCGTTGCCGACACCCACGGCACCATCACGGCTGTAAACGACAAGTTTTGCGAGGTAAGCCAGTATTCGCGCGAGGAATTGCTGGGTCAGAACCATCGCTTGCTCAAGTCGGGGCTGCACGAAAACACTTTCTACGCCGACCTGTGGGCCACGATCATCGTCGGCAAGGTCTGGCGCGGCGAAATCTGCAATCGGCGCAAGGACGGCACGCTTTACTGGGTCGCCTCCACCATCCTGCCCTTTGTTAGCGAAGATGGCTTGCCCAGCCGCTATGTATCGGTGCGCACCGACATCACCACGACCAAGGAGGCACAGCTCGTGCTCGAGCGCAGCCGCGACGAGCTGGAGCAACTTGTCCAGATACGATCGGGTGAGCTGGCCGAACGTGAAGAAGTGCTGCACAGCATCACCAACGCGGCGCAGGATGCAGTCATGATGATCGACGCTGCCGGCCGGGTGACCTATTGGAACCCGGCGGCTGAACACATGTTTGGCTTCGCCGAGGCCGAGGTCATTGGGGTGGGTCTGCATGACCTGATCGTTCCAGAACGCTATCTCGAGCGGGCCCATGCCGGATTTTCACGCTTTGCGACATCGGGTGAAGGCCCTGCGATAGGGCGAACGACGACACTCCGGGCAAAGCATCGGAATGGGAAAGAGTTTCCGGTGGACGTCTCGCTTTCGGCCATCAAACTGCGGGGGCAATGGAGTGCGGTGGGCATCGTGCGCGATGCGACCGAGCGCGTTCAGACTGAAGAGCGTCTCAAGCAACTGGCCACCACCGACACCCTGACCGGCATTTGCAACCGGCGCCATTTCGATGAAGTGCTGGCAAGCGAGATCAACCGCGCGGCACGGTTTACCAACCCGGTATCGCTCATTTTGTTTGACATCGATCACTTCAAGCGGATCAACGACACCTTTGGTCATCAGGCGGGCGATCGGGTGTTGACCCAGCTCGCCGTGACGGTGGGCAACACGATCCGCACAGTCGACCAGTTCGCACGCTGGGGGGGAGAGGAATTCGTTGTGCTGCTCCCTGGCAGCGATCTCAATGCAGGCCGTTTGCTTGCCGAAAAATTACGCATGGTGCTGGAAAAACAGCCATTCTCCGATGTCGGACAAGTCACCTGCAGCTTTGGGGTGGCGGAGTACACTCCCGGCGACGACATGGATGCGCTGATCAAAAAAGCCGACCGCTGCCTGTATCAGGCAAAGGCATCCGGCCGCAACCGCGTGGAAACCTCTGCGACCATGCCGCTGCCGGTGGTTGCTTAGGACGCGCCATTGAGGGCGGCTCCATGCAAAGCCTGCTTGCCGAAGCCCCCCACCGGGTCAATCCGGCTTGTTCCCCGCCACCCCCGCAATGTGCCGGATGGTCGCCACAAACCCCGGATCCTCACCCTGGAGCAACGCGGGCAGCGCCACACGAAAATCCTCGCGCGCGCACCACTCGATCATGTAGTCCTCCCACGAAGTCCACAACCGTGCCTGCTGGCGGCTCATCTTGTCCTCATAGACCAGCACATAGGCGCGCTCGAACAGGCTGACCAGAATGGCGAACAGCGCGCGCTTGCGTTCGCGCTGCTCTTCGTTGAGTTCGCCTTTGGCCACCGGCGACAACAGATTGAGGTCGGCGTTGTCGATCACCAGCCGCATGAAAGCGGCGTATTCGTCCGCCAAACGCAGGAAGATTTCCTCCTCGTCGGTCTGCCGTTCGCGGCGGCGGTCGTTGATATACACGCCGATGGCGAGCGGCAGACCGATGATGGTGACGATATAGCTGGCGGCTTCCAGCCATTCCAGTCCGCTCATGTCAGTCCTTTCATTTATCCGCCGCCCGCAAACCCGTTCTGCCGCCACGCCTCGAACACCACCACGCTCACCGCGTTCGACAGATTCATGCTGCGCGAGTCCGGCAGCATCGGCAGGCGCAGGCGGTGAGCGGCATCGAAACCATCGAGAACCTCGGGTGGCAGACCACGTGACTCGGGGCCGAACACGAACACATCGCCCGCCTGAAAAACAGCGTCGGCATAGTGTGCGCGGCCCTTGGTGGTGAGCGCAAACCAGCGCCGCCCGGACAACGCCGTCTGCACCGCCGCCCAGTCCGCATGCACCTGCACGCAGGCCATGTCGTGATAATCCAGCCCGGCGCGGGCCACCTGCTTGTCGGACAGGTCGAAGCCCAGCGGCTCGACCAGATGCAACCGGCAGCCGGTGTTGGCCGCCAGGCGAATCAGGTTGCCGGTGTTGGGCGGGATTTCGGGTTGATACAAAACGATGTCAAACATCGGCAATGACCTAAAATAATGAATCTTACGAAAGGCGCATTGTATGGTTCCCTACCTCACCACTGCACTCACCGGCCCGCTGCTCGAACTGGAAAAACGCCTGCTTGACGCCCAGCCGACCATCGAGCACTGGTTTCGCCAGCAATGGCAGGAACAGTCCGCGCCGTTCTACACCTCAGTGGATATCCGCAATGCCGGCTTCAAGCTCGCGCCGGTCGACACCAATCTGTTCCCCGGCGGCTTCAACAACCTGAACCCGGCCTTCATGTCGCTCTCCATCCATGCAGCGATGGGCGCGGTGGAAAAGATCTGCCCCGATGCGCAGCGCTTGTTGCTGATCCCAGAGAACCACACCCGCAACCTGTTCTACCTGCAAAACGTCGCCGTGCTCGCGCACATCCTGCGCCAGACCGGCCTGATCGTGCGCATCGGCACGCTGATTCCCGAGATCACCCAGCCGACGACGCTGGAACTGCCGGACGGCGGGCGGCTCACCCTGGAGCCACTGGTGCGCACGGGCGATCGCATCGGGCTGGCAGGCTTCGACCCCTGTGCCGTGCTGCTCAACAACGACCTCTCGGCCGGCGTGCCGGACATCCTCAAGGACATCGAACAAACCATCATGCCGCCGCTGCACGCGGGCTGGGCCACGCGCCGCAAGTCGCTGCATTTCAAGGCCTATCAGCATGTCGCCAGCGAGTTTTCCCGCCTGATCAACATCGACCCGTGGCTGATCGACCCCTACTTCGACCACTGCGGCAAAATCGATTTTCACCAGCGCCAGGGCGAAGACTGCCTGGCCGAAAAGGTCGGCAAACTGCTCGACAAGATCAAGCTCAAATACGCCGAATATGGCATCGACCAGCCGCCTTTCGTCATCGTCAAGGCTGACGCCGGCACCTACGGCATGGGCATCATGACCGTGAAGTCGCCCGATGACGTGCGCGAACTCAACCGCAAGCAGCGCAACAAAATGGCGGTCGGCAAGGAAGGCATGGACGTCAGCGAGGTGCTGATCCAGGAAGGCGTCTACACCTTCGAAAGCATCAACGACGCCATCGCCGAGCCGGTGGTCTACATGCTCGACAACTACGTCGTCGGTGGCTTTTACCGCGTCCACACCGGGCGCGGCATCGACGAAAACCTCAACAGCCCCGGCATGCATTTCGTGCCGCTGGCGTTCGACGAAACCTGCGTCATGCCCGACCGCAGCGCCAACCCCGATGCCAGCCCGAACCGTTTTTACGCCTATGGCGTCATCGCGCGGCTGGCGATGCTGGCCGCCAGCATCGAGCTCGACGAAGCGCTCAACGCTGCCGAAAACGCCGTAGAAAACGCCGCCGCATGAAACTGCTGTTCATCGTCGACCCGCTGGCCGGACTCAAGCCGTACAAGGACTCGAGCGTGGCCATGATGCGCGCAGCCGTCGCGCGGGGCCATGCCGTCTACACGACCGAAGCGCGCCAGCTCGATGTGCAGGACGGCCACAGCCACGCCGCCTGCAGCACGCTCGACATACGCGCGGACGACGACTGGTATCGCGTGACCGAAACCCGCGACTGGCTGCTGAAGAATTTTGACGCCGTGGTGATGCGCACCGACCCGCCAGTCGACACCGATTACCTGCTCGCCACCCATCTGCTCAGCATTGCCGAAAGCAACGGCGCACGCGTGCTGAACCGCCCGGCGTGCCTGCGCGACTTCAACGAAAAACTCGCCATCCTGAGTTTCCCGCGCTTCATCGCGCCCACCCGGGTGTCGGCCGACGCGACCCAGATCGGCGACTTCCTCGCCGAGCATGACGACATCATCGTCAAGCCGCTGACCGAAATGGGCGGCAGCGGCATCTTCCGCCTGACATTGGCCGACCCCAATCGTAACGCCATTCTGGAAACGCTTACCCGGCATGGCCGCCGCGCCATCATGGCGCAGCGCTACCTGCCGGCAATCAAGGACGGCGACAAACGGATCCTGCTGATCAACGGCGAAGTCGTGCCGTGGGCGCTTGCGCGCATCCCCAAGGCGGGCGAAACGCGCGGCAATCTCGCCGCCGGCGGAACCGCGCGCGCACAACCGCTGTCGACACACGACCGCGAAATCGCCGAAACCATCGCGCCGTGGGCAAAAGACAACGGCATCTTCCTTGCCGGCCTCGACGTGATTGGCGACTGCCTGACCGAAATCAACGTCACCAGCCCGACCGGGTTTCAGGAAATCGCGGCGCAGACGGGACATGACGTGGCGATGCAGTTCATCGCCGCGATTGAACGTGGTCATTTCGCCACGATTCGCACTTGAGGCCAGGTATGCGCCCGGCGCAGACCACCCTGTGGTTTCTGCTGTCATGGATGCTCACCGCCTGCAGCCCACCGCCACTGGTTCAGCAGCAGTCTTATGTATTCGGCACGCTGGTCGAGATCACCATCTACGGCGCGCCTGAAACGCAAGCCAGGCAGGCAACAGCAGCCGTCCTGGCGCGCTTCGACACGCTGCATCAGCAACTGCACGCCTGGCAACCCAGCGCGTTGTCCCGCCTCAATACGACGCTGGCCCAAGGCGAGCGCGCCACCGTTACGCCCGAACTCGCGATGATGCTGCGCGATGCACAGACACTCTCGACCCAGTCCGGCGACCGGTTCAACCCGGCCATCGGCGGTCTGATCGCGCTGTGGGGCTTTCATGCCGACACGCCGCAATCGCGCGTGCCGGACACCGCTGCAATTGCCGGGTGGGTGAAGCGGCAGCCACGCATGGGCGACCTGCATATCGAAGCCAGCCAGGTCTGGAGCGACAACCCGGCAGTGCAACTTGACCTCGGCGGCTACGCCAAGGGCCGCGCGCTGGACGACGCCGTGGCGATCCTGAAACAGCACGGGATCCAGAATGCGCTGATAAACATCGGCGGCAACGTCATTGCCCTGGGCCAACATGGCGAGCGCCCATGGCGCGTCGGCATCCAGCATCCGCGCCAGCCGGGCACGCTGGCGACGCTGGATTTGCGTGACGGTGAAGCGATCGGCACCTCGGGCGATTACCAACGCTATTTCGAGGTCGGTGGGCAGCGCTATTGCCATGTAATCGATCCACGTAGCGGCTGGCCCGCCAGCGGGATGCAGTCGGTAACGGTGCTCGTGACCGGCGACCGGGCCGGCACGCGCTCGGACGCGTTGTCCAAGCCGCTGTTCATCGGCGGCGCGGCAGGCCTGGCAAAAACGGCAGCCCGACTCAACGTCAGCGACTATCTGGCGGTGATTGGCAACGGACAAATGCAGGTCTCGGCGGCGATGCAGGCCCGCCTTCGCTAGAATGCTGCTTTTGGTCTGACGCATACACAATGATAGGCATCCTTATCGTCGCCCACGGCTCGCTCGCCGATAGTCTGGTCGAGTGCGCAACGCATGTTCTGGGTCAGCAGCCGCGTGGATTGGCCACGCTGGATTTCATCGGCCATGCCGATCCGGACGAGCGACAGAAGGCGTTGCAGGCACGGCTAGCCGAACTGGATGAGGGCGAAGGCATTCTGGTGCTGACCGACGTCTACGGCGCCACGCCCAGCAACACGCTGTGCCGGCTGCTCGAACCTACCCACATCGAAGGCGTGTCCGGCGTCAATCTGCCGATGCTGCTCAAGGCGCTGAATTACCGCGACACGCTGAGTTTGCCGCAGCTCGTTTTGCGCATCGTCGAAGGCGGCCGCAATAGCATCAATCATATTTCCGAGGGTATGTGCGATGCAGCAAAGGGACGTTGAAATCGTCAACAAGCTCGGACTGCATGCGCGTCCGTCTGCCAAGCTCACCCAGCTCACCTCGGGCTTCAAGAGCCAGGTGTTCATGACGCGCAACGGTCGCCGCATCAATGCCAAAAGCATCATGGGCGTGATGATGCTGGCGGCGGCAAAGGGTAGCGTGATCACGCTCGAAACTGAGGGCGAGGACGAGGTTGCCGCGATGGATGCGCTGGTCGAACTGATCTCCAGTGGCTTTGGGGAAGAACGATGAGCTTTTCCCTGCATGGCATCGGCGTATCCGGTGGCATCGCCATCGGCTACGCCCACATCACGTCGAGTGCGCGCGTCGAAGTCCCGCAATACATGCTGGATCGCCAATATATTGACGAGGAACTGGCGCGCTTCGACGCTGCCATCCTCACCACCCGTGCCGAGCTCGAAACGCTGCGCACCCATATCCCGGCGCACGCGCCAGCCGAGCTGTCGGCGTTTCTCGACATGCACCTGATGTTCCTCGGCGACTCGACCATCGCCGAGGAGCCCAAGCGTCTGATCCGGGAAACGCAATGCAATGCAGAGTGGGCGCTAGCGCAACAAATGGAAGCCCTGGTGGCGCGCTTCGAAGAAATCGAGGATCCCTATCTGCGCAGCCGTCAGGACGACGTGGTGCAGGTGGTGCAGCGCGTGCTCAAGGTGTTGCTTGGCCACCCCAGCCATTTGCCACTGGACGTCAACTTTGACGAGGAACGCATTCTGGTCGCCCACGAGTTGTCGCCGGCCGACATGATCCTGTTCAAAAGCGTGCGCTTCGCCGCCTTCATCACAGATCTCGGCGGCACCACTTCACACACGGCAATCCTTGCGCGCAGCATGGCGATTCCGTCTGTCATGGCGCTGCACAATGCGCGTGGACTCATCCGCGATCACGACCTGCTGATCGTCGATGGCCGCGATGGCGTAGTCATCGTCAACCCGGACGAATCCGCGCTCGCCGAATACCGGCTGCGGCAAAACCAGTGGCGCATCGATACCGAGAAGCTCAAACGCCTGAAGACCAGCAAATCGGCCACGCTCGACGGTACACCCATCGCCTTGATGGCAAACATCGAACTGCTCACCGATCTCGATGCAGTCCAAGCGGCTGGCGCGCACGGAATCGGCCTGTTCCGCAGCGAATTCATGTTTCTCAACCGCAGCGATCTGCCGAGCGAAGAAGAACAGTACGAATTTTATAAAACGGTGACCGAGTCGCTCGACGGCAAACCGGTCACGATCCGCACCCTTGATCTGGGTGCCGACAAACAGGCACCGTGGGGGCATTCGGTTGCCGACAACCCCGCGCTGGGCCTGCGCGCCATCCGTTTGTGTCTGGCCGAACCGGGGCTGTTCCAGACGCAGCTGCGGGCCATTCTGCGCGCCTCGCACCACGGTCGGGTGAACATCCTGATCCCCATGCTGGCCAGTTTCATCGAGTTGCGCCAGACCCTGCAGCACATCGACGCAGCCAAGGCCGCATTACGTAAAGACGGCCTGAAGTTCGACGAAAGCATTGCCATCGGCGGCATGATCGAAGTGCCCGCTGCCGCCTTGTCAGCCGGTTTTTTTGCCGAGCAGCTGGACTTCCTGTCGATCGGCACCAACGACCTGATCCAGTACACGCTGGCGATTGACCGCGCCGACGACAGCGTGGCGCATCTCTACGACCCGCTGCATCCTGCGGTGCTCAACCTGATCCAGCACACCATCCGCGCCGGCACCAAAGCCGGCAAGCCGGTGTCGGTTTGCGGTGAAATGGCAGGAGACCCGCTGTTGACGCGCCTGCTGCTGGGACTGGGATTGCGCTCGTTTTCAATGCAGCCAGCGAGCCTGCTGCAGGTCAAGCAGCAGGTGCTGAAAGCGCAAATTGAAGAGTTGACGCCACTGACGCAGCGCTTGCTGAAAAACACCGACCCCGACAAGACCTCGCAGTTGCTGAGTCGCCTCAACAGCTAGAGCGGGCCGCCGGATTACGCGACCAGCTGCGCGGCGATGCGCGCAAGCGCTACCTTATCGTGGCGCATGTTGCTGATGTCCTGTTTGATTTGCGCCATGCGGCTGTGCAGCGTGCCCATGTTTTCCAGGATGCGCTGCAGGCTGTTGAGCCGCGTGTCGAGATATTGCTTGTGCTCGCGGATGCGCGTCATGACGGGATCAAGCGCGATCCGCAACCAGCGCTCTGCCTCGGTTCGTGCCAGATTGAACGCCTGGCGCGCCTCGACTGCGAGACCGGCATAAAACCGCCGGATCATGAAATTCTTTTCCAGCAACAAGTTGGCGGGATCACGGCAGAATGCATCGGTCTCCAGCATCAAGGTTTTCAGGCGATTGCGATACGCGCCCAAATCCAGTCGGGGAACCTGCATCTTGGGCAGGTGATGATCGCGATGAAAGCGGACATACGCCCGATCCAGCGTTTCCAGCATGCTGTCGGCCATCCTGGTGGCATGCTCCAGCCGATCATTCATCTGCTCGCTCAACTGGCGAATCCCGCCAGTCAGTCCACGGGTGGTCAAACTGCCTTCCATGGCTGCGCGCCCGGCCTTGCAAATCCCGTCCAGCGTGTCCTCCGACAAATTCGCCAGTAACTGTTCACCCTGTGCCTGCACCATTTTGCGGGTGACCCGGAACTGCACCGCCGTGGCGTCGTAGCTGTCTTTTTCCTGTTGCAGGCTGGCGCGCGTCTGCTCGATCAACTCACGATTCTTGCCGGATAGCTGGGTCAACTGAACCAGTTCATCGCTGCTGCGCTTGAGCCGCGCGTCGAGATCGGTCCGGCTTTCATCCAGCGACCCCAGCACCTCATGGCTGACCGCGTGGTGCAGCAAGTCGCGTCGCGACGGAATCACCTGATGCGCCAGCAGATACTCCAGCGACTCGATGCCCGAGCGCACGCGCAGGGCCGGGTCATTGCGGATGGTGGCCACCAGCGCCTTTTGCGCCGACACGGCAAACACCCGGCTGCGCGGCAACTTCAGCACGCGCCCCGTCTCCTCGGCCTGACGCTCAATCGCGGCCTGAACTTCAGCATCGCTCTTGAGTTCGTCCCACAGCATGTCGATCTTGTTCAGCACCGCTACGTGATAGTTGGCATGACGATGCACATGCTTCTGCCAGATTTCCAGATCCGAGCGCGTCACCCCGGTATCCGTCGCCAGCAAGAACATCACCGCATGCGCGTTGGGAATCACCGACAGGGTGAGCTCGGGCTCCGCCCCCAACGCATTGAGTCCCGGTGTGTCCAGAATAATCAGACCGGCCTGCAATAACGGATGCGGGTAATTGACCAGGGCATAGCGCCAGGCCGGCACTTCAACCGTGCCGTCCGGGCGCAACTGATGCCGCTCGCTGGCGTCCTCCCCGTTCCATAGTCCGAGCTCGATGGCTTCCACTGCCGGCATTGGCCGGGTTTCGGTGAGTTTTTTCAGGCTCTGCTGCATCTGGCGCGGATCGTTCGGGTCAAGCGCGATCCGGCACCACTCGATGGGCATGTGCTTGAGGCTGGACAGCGACTCGTCACGCCGCCGCGTCTCGATCGGGAGCAGGCTAAGGCTGGGTGCTTCACCCGGGTTGAAGAAGAGTTCGGTCGGACACATGGTGGTGCGCCCCGCTTCGGATGGCAGCAAACGCTGACCCTGATCGGCAAAGAACAGGGCATTGATGAGCTCGGTTTTTCCGCGCGAGAATTCGGCGACAAAGGCCACCACCAGCTTGTCCTGGCGCAGCCCGGCCGCTGCATCGGTCAGGCGCAGCGAACGTTCGGCATCAATCCCGTGCTGTTGATCCAGCCAGTTGGAATAGTCCGTAATCGCGTTCGCCAGACGCAAACGCCGTTCACTGAAGTCGGCGACTTCCTGTTCCAGATGGACACTCATGTTGGGCTATTATTTTCCAATTTATGCTAGGGCGTATTGTCACAACACTCGTCTGCCGTTTTTTTTTTGCGCGATGACCACGGCGCACTGGCCGCACCGCCGATTCAGGTACGACCCGGTGCGCAGCCAGGAAACAGGCCGCATTCGCCTTGTTATCGACTTCTGGCGTGGCGACTTTAATTTCAGGCAGCCCATCGTGCCGCCCCCCATGGCCAAGGCTGTTCCCCCGTGTTGCAGCTGCATCCAGCAACCACGCGTCCCATTGCGACGCTGCCAGTCGGGTTCAGAGTGCGCCAAGAAGCGCTTGCTCGGCCGCCATGATTGGCACCATCAAAACCAGCTGGCACAGAATGAACAGCACGATCGGCGTCAGATCGACGTTCGCCACCATCGGCACAATCCGCCGTAGTGGACGCAAAAACGGCTCGGACAGTTCATAAACGACGGGCGCCAACGGTGAGTTAGTGTTTACCCACGACAGCACTGCACGCGCCACGGTAATACCGATGATCATGTAGACCGTCAGGCTCAGCAGCCGCACCACAGCCAGCCCCAGCATCACCGGCCACACCTTGCCGCCCGCGAGCGCGAAGGGAAAATCATTCAGCCAGTACCCGGTCGCCACCACGGCAAACTCAACCAGCAAGGCCAGCAGCAGACACGCCCAGTCGAGGCCGAAAAAACCCGGCACCACGCGGCGCAGCGGCTTCACCGCAAAATCGGTCAAGGCGACGATGAATTGGGCAAAGGGGTTGCGAAAAGGCACCCGGAACAGCTGCATCATGAAGCGCAACAGCACCGCAATCACGAACAGATTGCCGAGTGTCTGGATCAGAAAGGCCAGCGCACCTGAAATCATGCCAGGCGCCCCAGTTCGTCACCCAGCTCGGCGCTGCGACGGCTGGCCGCATCCACCGCTTGGGCGAAGGCGGGCTTGACCGCTGCCGCCTCCAGCGCGGCAATGCCGCGCTCGGTGGTGCCGCCCTTGGAGGTCACGCGGCTACGCAGCAATGCCGGTTCCTCACCCGATTCCAGCGCCAGTTTGGCCGCGCCAAAAAAGGTTTGCAGCGCCAGCTGGCGCGCGGTAGCGGGTGACAGCCCCTGCGCCACCGCCGCCGCTTCCAGCGACTCGATGCAATAGAACACATAGGCCGGACCGCTGCCCGACACCGCCGTCACCGCATCCAGCTGGGTTTCGCTCTCCACCCACACGACGCCGCCCACAGCGCGCAGCACCATTTCGGCTTGCGAGCGCGCGTCCTGGTTGACGGCGGCCGGCGCGTACAGTCCGGCAATCCCGGCCTGCACCAGGGCAGGGGTGTTGGGCATGGCGCGAACAACTCGGCCATGGCCGCCCAGCCAGCGGCTGAGATCCGCCACCCGCACCCCAGCAGCAATCGAAATCACCAGTTGGGTCGAAAGACGCGTAGCCAGCCCGGCCGCCACCTCGGGCAGGGATTGCGGTTTGACTGCCAGCACGATCAAGCCATGCAGCCGTGCCTGCGCCAGATCGGTATGCGTTTCCACGCCAAAGCGTGCGGCCAACTGCCCCCGCGCATCGGCGTTGATTTCCACCACCTCGATATCGGTCGGCTGCGCGCCGCTGGCGATCAAGCCACCGATGATGGCTGCGGCCATGTTGCCGCCGCCGATGAAACTGACTTTATGCATGCTTGTTCCTTTCACCAAAGAGTGCGGTGCCAACCCGCACGATCGTCGCGCCTTCCAGTATGGCGGCCTCCAGATCGGCCGACATGCCCATCGACAGGGTATCCAGCGCGTAACCACGTGCAATCAAGGCCTCGAATGCCTCGCGTACCTGCCGGAACGCAGCACGTTGGGCAGCGATGTCCGTCGCTGGCGCCGGAATGGCCATCACGCCCCGCAGCTGCAAACCCGGCAGCGCAGACATGGCTTGAGCCAGCGCAGGCAACTCGGCGACAGCCACCCCGCCCTTGCTGGCTTCGCCGCTCACATTCAGCTCGATACACACCTGCAGCGGCGGCACACCCGTCGGGCGCTGTGCCGACAGGCGCTCGGCGATTTTCAAGCGGTCGATGCTATGCACCCAGCTGAAGTTTTCAGCAATGGCGCGGGTTTTATTGCTCTGGATCGGGCCGATGAAATGCCATTCCAGCGGCAGATCGCGCAGTGCTTGTTGCTTGTCGAGTGCTTCCTGGACGTAGTTTTCACCGAATTCGCGCTGACCGCAGGCGGCCAGTTCGCGCACCGCCGGCGCGTCAAAGGTTTTGCTGACCGCCAGCAGGTGTACCGATGTCGCCTCGCGCCCGGCATCAGCAAGCGCCTGCCCGATCCGCGCCTGCACGCTGGATAAACGCCGGCTGAACGCTTCATGTGCAGGCGGTACGTCCGGCTCAAGTTCGCCCGTTTTCAGTCCGTTATTCATTGCGCTCATTATCTTTCAAAACACCCAGCCGAGGCTTACGTGGATATTTCCGAATTATTGGCGTTTTCCGTCAAGAACAAAGCGTCCGACCTGCATCTGTCCGCCAGCCTGCCGCCGATGATCCGGGTGAACGGCGACGTCCGCCGCATCAACCTGCCGCCGATGGAACACAAGGACGTGCATCGCATGGTGTACGACATCATGAACGACGGCCAGCGCAAGGTGTACGAAGAAACGCTGGAAATCGACTTCTCATTCGAAATTCCCTCGCTGGCGCGTTTCCGCGTCAACGCCTTCAACCAGCAATACGGCGCAGGCGCGGTGTTCCGCACCATTCCGTCCAAGGTGCTGTCGCTGGAAGAACTCAATTGCCCGCCCATTTTCAAGGAAATCTCCGACCAGCCGCGCGGCATCGTGCTGGTGACCGGCCCGACCGGTTCGGGCAAGTCGACCACGCTGGCGGCAATGATGGATTACATCAACGAGAACAACTACGCGCACATCCTCACCGTCGAGGATCCGATCGAATTCGTGCACCAGAGCAAGAAATGCCTGATCAACCAGCGCGAAGTCGGCCCGCACACGCTGTCGTTCAACAACGCCTTGCGCTCGGCGCTGCGCGAAGACCCGGACGTCATCCTGGTGGGCGAATTGCGCGATCTGGAAACCATTCGCCTCGCGCTGACGGCAGCTGAAACCGGCCACCTGGTGTTCGGCACCCTGCACACGTCCAGCGCAGCAAAAACCATCGACCGCGTGGTCGACGTGTTCCCGGCGGCCGAAAAGGAAATGGTGCGCTCGATGCTGTCTGAATCGCTGCGCGCCGTCATCTCGCAAACCCTGCTCAAGACCAAGGACGGCAACGGCCGCGTGGCGGCGCACGAAATCATGATCGGCACCCCGGCGATCCGCAACCTGATTCGTGAAGGCAAGGTGGCGCAGATGTATTCTGCTATCCAGACCGGCGGCAACATCGGCATGCAGACCCTCGACCAATGCCTGCAGGATCTGGTGAAGCGCAATGTCATTGCGTCGGGCGTCGCGCGCAGCGCGGCGCAAAACAAGGACTCTTTCCTGGGATAACCCGGACTGGCTAAGGACTGAAACGATGAATGCTGAAAAAACCATCCACGACCTGCTGCGCCTGATGCTGGCGAAAAATGCGTCCGACTTGTTCATCACGGCGGGCTTCCCCCCCGCATTCAAGGTCGACGGCAAAATCACCCCGGTCTCGAACCAGACCCTGACGCCGGCCCACACCAGCGAGTTGGCCCGCTCGATCATGAACGAGCGGCAATGGAGCGATTTCGAAGCGACCAACGAGTCCAATTTCGCCATCAGCCCGCCCGAAATCGGCCGCTTCCGCGTCAACGTGTTCGTGCAGCAGGGCCGCGTCGGCATCGTGATGCGGACGATCGTGACCAAGATCCCCAAGATGGCCGACCTCAATCTGCCGCCGATCATGAGTGATGTCGCGATGATCAAGCGGGGTCTGGTGATTTTCGTCGGCGCGACCGGTTCCGGTAAGTCGACCTCACTCGCCGCCCTGATCGGCCACCGCAACGAACATGCGCATGACCACATCATCACGGTCGAAGACCCGATCGAATACGTGCACGAGCACAACAAGTCCATCATCACCCAGCGCGAAGTCGGCATCGACACCGACAACTGGTTCTCGGCGCTAAAGAACACCTTGCGGCAGGCACCCGACGTCATCCTGATCGGCGAAATTCGCGATCGTGAGACCATGGAATACGCCATCGCCTTCGCCGAAACCGGTCACCTCTGTCTGTCGACGCTGCACGCCAACAGCGCCAACCAGGCGCTCGACCGCATCATCAACTTCTTCCCGGAAGAACGGCGCGACCAGCTGCTGATGGACTTGTCGCTCAACCTCAAGGCCTTCATCTCGCAGCGGCTGATCCCGCGCAAGGGCATCGCAGGGCGCGTGGCCGCAGTCGAAATCCTGCTCAATTCGCCCTTGATCGCCGACCTGATCTTCAAAGGAGATGTCCATGAAATCAAGGAGATCATGAAGAAGTCACGCGAACTCGGGATGCAAACCTTCGACCAGGCGCTGTTCGATCTTTACGAGGCGGGCATGATCAGCTACGAGGATGCCCTGCGGAACGCCGACAGCCTCAACGACCTGCGCCTGCAGATCAAGCTGCACGGCCAGGAGGCCAAAGGGCGCGACATGATGGCGGGGCTGGATCACCTCGGCATCGTCTAGCCAGGCGGGTTAATCAGGGTTGAGACGGCTGTCGGCAAGACCTCGATCGCCTCAGCGGCCGCTTTCAGCGCCGCATCTTGGCTGCCGTATTACGTTCCCCTATGCATCGGAAATCGAGACAGAACCGCTCAGGCATTCAGCATGACGTAACGATCGCGTCCGCCGCGCTTGCCGGCATAAAGCGCCTGGTCAGCCCGGTCAATCACCTCGTCAATAAATTCGCCGTTCTGTGCTTGGGTCAGCCCCAGGGTAATCGTCAACCTGATCGGCTCCGCGCCGGAATCCAGCAGCAGTGGCGTATTGCGCACCTGTTCGACGATCCGTTTTGCCGCAATGGTGGCGGCCTCAGGCGATGGACACTGCATCATCAGCAAAAACTCTTCCCCACCAAAGCGAAACAGGGGTTCATTCGGTCGCAGTGCACTGCTCAGGCTGCGCGTCAAATGCTGTAACGCCCTGTCCCCCACTGCATGGCCATATTGATCGTTGATGTTCTTGAAGTGATCGACATCGATCATCGCCAGATAAAGCTGGGTCCCCTCGCGCCTCACCACTTTCTGCGCCTGCATAAACTCGTCCTCGATTCCGAAGCGCAAGGGCAAGCCGGTGAGCGGGTCATTACACATGGCCTCAGCCAGGAATTGCGTCTTGAACCAGGCCATCAAGCCAATCAACTCGGACTGGCTTTGCTCAAACGTCTCCAGATCAGCGCTGGCACCAGGCTGTCCGGCCAGAATGTTGACGCACAGGGCCCGGATGGCATCGTGCATGGTCTGGTGCACAGCCTCAAGCTCCTGTGTCTTGCGTGCGTTCAGCTTTTCGAAATGGGGCCGCTGCAATGCAATCCAGTGACCGAACCGACACAGCATGTGCGCTTCGCTCGCCAGCACGTCGTCCCCGGGCGAGGCTCGCAATACCGCGCAACGCATGACACGACGCGTCCAGCCCAGATGCGCCTCCACCGCTGCATCCAACTCGATGATGAAATGTCTCGTTTCGCCCGACAGGTTAGGCATGGGCCTGCTCCGCTTATTTGTATTCAAGCCTTAATTGTTCAAATCGTGCGCGTTTACGAAACATTCGTCCAGCCCGGACACGTGAACTTCAGTCTGGCGGTGGCACCGCTTTCACTGGCCGCATTGACCCGGCAATCACCTTGTAGTGCAGGAAACGGGTTTCGATCATTCCATTGAATAGCGGAATGCGGCGGCTGGCCTTTAGGCCCATCAGCTTGGGCAGCAAGGGATCGCCGGAAATGATCCAGGCATCCCAGCCGCTGAAGCCTTTCTTCAGCCAGTCGCCCAGCTGCGGATACCAGTCAGCCAGATCGTCAGCCTCGCCCAGACGTTCGCCGTAGGGCGGGTTGGTGACAATGGTGCCGGTTGGCGTGGGCGGCGTCAGTTCAAGAACATCCGAGACTTGCAGCTCGATCACGTCGGCATAACCGGCTGCGACCAGATTGTTCTTCGCCTTATCGAGCACCCAGCGATCCTGGTCCGAACCAAATATCGGCAGCTTCCTGAGCGGCTTTTCCTTCGCTTTCGCCTCGGCCTGGATGCGTTTCCACAACGCCGCATCGAAGTCGCGATAGTGCTCGAACGCAAAATGCCGTCCGCGTCCCGGCGCACGGTTCAAGGCCATGTCGGCCGCCTCGATCAGGATGGTGCCTGCGCCGCACATCGGGTCGAGCAGTGGCGTACCCGGTTCCCAACCAGACAGCATCAACAGGCCGGCGGCGAGGTTTTCCTTGATCGACGCCTCGCTCGCTTCAAGCTTGAAGCCCCGCTTGAACAGGGGAACGCCGCTGGTGTCGAGATAAAACGTCACCGCATCCGGTGTGAAGAATGCATACACCGGCACATCGGGCGACTCGGTGTCGACGCTCGGGCGTTCGCGCGTTTCCTCGCGGAAGCGGTCGCAAATCGCGTCCTTGATTTTGAGGGTGATGAAATTGAGGCTTTTCAGCGGCGCATTCTGCGCGCCCACTTTGATGGCTATGGTTTTATTGACGCTGAACCACGACGGCCACGGCAGATCGAGCGCCGCGCGATAGATGTGCTCTTCCTTGTGATAACGCGTAAAACCGACCTTGCGCAGGATGCGCGTGGCAATCCTTGAATTGAGGTTGGCGCGCATCTCGGCGGCGGCATCCGCCATGAACAGCACCCCGGCGGGCAGCTGGCGCACGATTTGCGCGCCCGCGGCGATGAGCTCAGCTTCCAGCAAGGGCTCCAGTCCACGCGGGCAGGTGGCGAAATGGCTGGCAGGCGGCAACACATCGCGCTCGGGACGGACGGGATGCGTTTTCTTGGGACGACGGGTATCAGGTTTCAAACAACGCTTTCAGGAAAGAATTAAAACGGCTTCAGCACCACCAGCAGCACGATCACCAGCAGCACGATCACGGGAATTTCATTGAACCAGCGGAACCATATATGCGACTTGGTGTTCTCATGGGCTTCGAACTGGCGCAGACGCTTGCCGCACTCATGGTGATAGCCGATCAGACCGGCGACCAGCACAAGTTTCACCCACAGCCAGTTCATGCTGAGCGGAAAATACGCCAGCCACAACCAGCTGCCGGTAATCAGCGTCAGCCACATGATGGGGGTAACGAAGCGATACAATTTGCGCGCCATCAACAGCAGGCGGTCATAGGCCACATCGTGCGTTTCCATCGCCAGATTGACGAACAGGCGCGGCAGATAAAACAGGCCGGCAAACCAGCTCACCACCATCACGATATGAAACGCTTTCAGCCACAACATGGATAAACACGCCGCCAATCTAATAAAAACAGCTAAAAAGTGGACGCCGAGTCCACTGACCCTGATTTTACTGGGTTTAATCGCCTGGCTGTGGTTTCGCCCGCCGGCTGACGTCAGCGACGAAAACCGTGCGGTATCGTCCTGGCAGGTCACCCTGCCCGACGGTCACGTGCTGACGAGCGAGGCGCTCAAAGGCAAAGTCGTTCTGGTGAACTTCTGGGCGACCTGGTGCCCCTATTGCCGCAAGGAAAAACCGGTAATCGATGCGTTCTGGCAGGACACGCGCGGCAAGGGGTTCGAAGTCATCTCGATCAGCGTCGACGACTCGCCCGAGAAAATCGCCGCCTGGATGAAGGATAAGGGTTACACGTTCATGGCCGCGCCCACCAACACCTCGGTGATTGCAGCGTTCGGCAATGTCTCGAGCGTGCCGACTTCGTTCATTCTCGATGCCGATGGCCATATTCGCCACAAGGTTGCCGGGCAGCTGCATGCTGCCCGGCTGGAAAAACTCGTCACGCCATTGCTGAAAGCCCCCACGCCATGATCGAAATACCCGACAGCCTTACGGCTTGGGCACAGGCCCGGCTCACCGAAGTCGAAGCCAAGCTTGCTTTTGCCGAAGACATGATCGAATCACTCAACCAGATCGTCATTCGCCAGCAGGCGCAACTCGATTCCATGCAGCAGCAACTGCGCCTGCTGCATCAACGGATCAAGGATGTCACGCCGGATGAGACGCTCAGCTTGCGCAACGAGATTCCGCCGCATTACTGACAGCCGCAGCGCCAGATCAGTTGGCAGCCACCGTGCGAACACGCGGGAGCAAAGGCGCTTCAAGCAGCAGCGGCACCAGCTCACCTTCCGGCATGGGCCGGGCATAGTAATACCCTTGAGCAAGCAAGCAGCCGTGCTGCAGCAGAAAAGCCTCCTGGTCGGCATGCTCGACGCCTTCCGCGACCACCCTCAGGTCGAGGCTGGCCGACAGCGCAAGGATGGCCTGAACGATGGCGGCGTCGTCCTTGTCCCCGGCAATGTCGCGGATGAAACTGCGATCGATCTTGAGTTCGCTGATCGGCAACAGCTTCAAGCGGCTGAGCGAGGAATGGCCGGTGCCAAAGTCGTCAATGGCGATGCTGACACCGATCTGGCGTAGCGCGGTCAAGATATCCAGGCCGACCGTCTCGCTTTCCATGATGCTGCTTTCGGTCAGCTCCAGCACAATCCACTTGGCCGGCACACCGATTTCAACCAGCATTTCCGCCAATCGCCGGGGCAGATCCTTCTGCAGCAACTGCTTGCCGGACAAATTGATGTGCATGACAAAGCCATCGAGCGAAATACCCTGTTCATCCCAGCGTTTCAGCGCCAGACAGGCTTCGCGGACCACCCACTCGCCCATGGGGATGATCAGGCCGGTATCTTCTGCAATGGGAATGAAATGGTCGGGCGGAATGGCGCCCTCCTCTGGATCGTGCCAGCGCAGCAAGGCCTCCGCGCCGCAAATACGCCGGCTTTCCAGGTTGATCAGGGGCTGGTAGTACACCTCCAGGGCGCGCTGCTCGAACGCGCTGCGCAATCTGGACTCCAGATGGATTCGTCGCATCACGCGCTCAGTGATGCCCTTTTCATAGAAATGAAACGTGTTGCGCCCACTCTCCTTAGCCTTGTACATGGCGGCATCGGCATGCTTCATGAGCGTCTCGGCATCCTTGCCGTCCTGCGGGTACAGGCTGATGCCGATACTGGCGGAAATATGCAGCGGGTAGTCGCCGATGACCAGGACCTTCTCCAGGGCATGAATAATTTTCTCCGCCACAATCGCAGCATCCTGACCGTCCCGCAGGTCTTCGAGCAGAACAACGAACTCGTCCCCCCCCTGGCGGGACAGGGTGTCCACTTCCCGCACCAGCATTTTCAGGCGGTCAGCCGCAGCCTGTAACACGGCATCGCCGACGGCATGCCCAAGGCTGTCGTTGATCGTCTTGAACCTGTCCAGATCAATAGACAGCAAAGCCATCCAGTTTCCCGCGCGGTCGGCCCGGCTGGCGGCATGGGTCAATCGATCGAGCAACAGCGCCCGATTCGGCAAACCGGTCAACGCATCGTGATACGCGATGTACTCCAGGTGCGCATCCTTCTCCTGCAACGCCTGCTCCGCCAGTTTCCACTCGGTGATGTCCTGCACGATACCGATCATGCGTGCGGGTTTGCCCTGGTTGTCCAGCAGCACTTCCGCATTTTCGTGCACGATTCGGACTGCACCATCCGAACGCACGATTCGGTGATCGATCTCGTAAGGCGCCCCGGTTTCCAGGGCGCGTCCCACTGCAGCATTAACCGCTTTTTGGTCATCGGGGTGCACCCGCGCCATGAATGCCTCGTAACTGGCGTCGAACTCGGCCTGCTGGATACCAAACAGACGGTAAATGCCCTCTGACCAGAACAGCCGGTTCTCGCCAATCTGCCAATCCCAGTTGCCCATATTGGCGATGCGCTGTGCCCGGTCGAGACTGTCCTTGGTTTCACCCAGCTGTTGCGAGGCGCGCGCGATTTGTCGATTCTTTCTGACAAACAACAGCAGGGACGATGCCAGGCTGACCAGCAGCAGGGTGATCAGGCCATACAGCGTGCCGAGAATGATCCGACGATTGGTTTCATAGAAGGTGGGCAAGGTATTGACCAGCGTCACCTGCCCAGCAATGTCCTTGGGAAAAATGAGTCCTGCCTTCAACAATTCAGTTTCATCCACAACGTATTCGTTGGGGCTCGCCTCGATCGGCGGGAGCTCGGATACGGCGCTGCCGTTCAAATGCCGGACAAGCAATCCGGCTGCGGCACGCCCCTGGCGCGGGCCGCTGGTGACATAGCCGCCGATCACCCCCGGATAGAGATAGGCATCTTCCATACTGAACACGACGAATTGACCCGCATTCACGATAGCCTTGATCGTTTCGGACAGCGCAAGCGTGCGGCCATTGTGGTCGGTGACGGCGCCCAGCGTGGTCAAAAACACAAAGCGCCCCTTTTGCTTCCGCAACCGTTCGATCAGGTCATCGATCCGGTTACTGGAGAGAAAGCTGGCGTGAATGTCGGCGTGGTGCTGCAGCTCCGCGCGAATCTCGCTTTCGATCGCCCGATAGGTCTCGGTCGCGTCGCCGACGATGGCGATCTCCTTGATACCTGAATCGATTTCGCGCATCAGGTGCAAATTGGGGGCGATCTCCTTTTTTTCGAACACCCCCGTCGTGTGCGCGGGATCAAGTTGCCGCCTGACGTCGTAATTGTTGACCCCGGAAAAGAAAACCGGCACACCGGGGAACACCCGGCCCAGATGGGACAGCGCAAAGGACAAGGCGTTGTCGTCGGTGACGTAAACCGCCGCCGGCTGATATCCCTTGTATTTTTGCCGCAAATGATCGCCAATCAGGTCGGCATAGGCCGGGCTGTAACCCGCTCGTTTGGTGTCGAGATACTCCACATTGAGGGCATATGCCCGCGAGGCATCTTCATTCAGAGCCTGGACGAAGCCCTGATGCTGGCCCTTGCTCCACGGGTATTCCTGGCTGTAGGCGTGCAGGACGAAGACGGGTGTTGGAACGGACGCGTGGGTATGGAAACTAAAGGCCAACAGAAACAGCAGGGCAAGACGCATGGGTATCAACAATCTGGTCACCCACGTATTACGGTCACACTCGCCACTCCTTGAGCGAGCGCGTGTCGCCCTCTCGGCAGAGGGACCCGTTCCCCCTATAGCGCGATCTTGACCACCACCTTGCGGATCAAGCCTGTGCTCACCAGCGGCGCATGCGCATCGTCCGGAAAGAACAGACAGAACGACCCGGCGGGAGTGGCAATCCAGCTTGACGGCACATCGTTGAAAAAGCGGATGTCGCGCGCAGCATCGTAACCCGTCGCCGGATCCACGCACCCGGCCAGCGGCTTCCAGCCCATTTCGTCGACGCCTTCCAGCACCAGCTGGATGTCGATATAGCGGCGATGGCATTCCAGCCGTGCCTCCGCCCGCGTGCGGCCCGCACACGCCTCGGCTATGGCGAAAATCTGTTCGCCCTGAACAGGGTGCTTGCCGCTTGGCAACGATTGCAAATCGGTGCCACGCAAGAACGCAAATGCGCGCGAAAAAAGCGGATGCAAGGTGAGATAACGGTCAGCGTGGGCAAGGGTGTCGAGAATCATCGGCGTTCTTTCGGCCAGGGCTTCAGTCAGGTTGCGGCCGACTGGTGTCTTTGGCGCGATACATCGCCTCGTCCGCATGGCTCATCAGTGCGTCCAGCGATGGCGTGGCATCGCTGCACGCCGCCACCCCGACACTGATGCGCAGCTTGATAGAGGTATCGGTTCCGGGCACCGCTACATCCATCTCCGCCTGCAGGCGATCCAGCAGCGCCCCCAGCGGCGGTCCCGCCGGGGTATTCGGCAGCAGCACCACAAACTCGTCTCCCCCCACCCGCGCCAGCAGATCGGACTCGCGGCAACAGGTACGGAGCGTGTTCGCGACATGCACCAGAACAGCATCGCCGGCGGCATGCCCGTAGGTGTCGTTGATGGTTTTGAAGTCGTCGATATCGATATTGAGCAGGGTAAGGCGGCAGCCATTGCGGCGGGCCAGCGCAAACATGTCCTGCCCGCGCAGCTTGAATTGATGACGGTTGGCCAAACCGGTGAGGTGATCGTGCAAGGCCATACTGCGGATGCGTTGATGGACCAACAGCGAGTAGGCCGTGAGCGTGCCCGCGCCAGCAGCAAGCAACACCAGTAAGGCCTGCATCCACAAACCATAGCCGTCCGCCGGGGCCAGCGCGCGCGCTGCCAGTTGCCAACGACCGCCCGGAATAACGACATCCATCAACACCGCATCAGGATCTTTGAACAGCCCAGCTTCGCCGAGGAACACTTCACCCTGCGCGCCCAGCCCATCCCGGCCGCGCAAGGCATAGCGCACGGCACCGGCAGGGTCCGTGCGGATGCCGGCACGTTCAAAAACGGGATACGGGTTGATCGCCACCGAGGCCAGCCCCCAATAGTGCGGCGAACCGTCAGGCCGGGTAAAAATGATGGGGATGCGGTTGATGATGCCGACACCGCCTTGCACCAGCTCGATCGGCCCTGCCGTCACCGGGCGCTGTTCACGCATCAGCCGCAACACGGCATCGCGCTGGGTGGGTGTTTCCAGATAACGCAGGCCAAGCGCCTTTTGATTGCCCGCTAGCGGATAGATGTGGCGAATCACATTGTCGGGTGCCAGCGCCACGCTGCGAATCGCCGGCTGCAGGCGGATCAGCGAAGCCGCCACCCGAACCAGATCTGCCTGCGAAAAGTCGGGTTTGGCGAGCACAAAAGTCGACAAGCCCAGGCTCAGCGACAGCGTGGCATTCAATTCCGATTCCAGCCGCGCCCGCACCGTGGCGGCCTCGGCCTGCAGCACGGCGCGCTCGGCCTGGTTGCGCCGATCCTGTTCCAGCCAGATAAAGGATTGCAGAACGGTCCAGACCCCACCGGCCACCAGCACGCCCGCTATCCACGGCAGCTTGCGCGAAACCAAAAATGCCTGGCGACGGCTCGGCATGGTCAGGTTACCGGGTAATGGGCTTGTAGCGGATCCGCTTCGGCTTCGCACCCTCTTCACCCAGGCGTCGCCGCTTGTCGGCCTCGTATTCCTGATAGTTTCCGGCAAAAAACACCACCTGCGAGTCGCCTTCGAAGGCCAGAATATGGGTGGCGATGCGGTCGAGGAACCAGCGATCGTGCGAGATCACCAGCACGCAGCCGGCGAATTCGAGCAGTGCGTCTTCCAGTGCGCGCAGGGTTTCCACGTCCAGATCGTTCGACGGTTCGTCCAGCAGCAGCACGTTGCCGCCGGCGATCAGCGTCTTCGCCATATGCAGGCGCCCGCGCTCACCGCCGGAGAGGTTGCCAACCAGCTTCTGCTGGTCGCCGCCCTTGAAATTGAAGCGACCCAGGTAGGCGCGTGAGGGGATTTCGTAGCGGCCGACCGTGAGGATGTCGCGCCCTTCGGCGACTTCGTCGAACACGGTCTTGTCGGCCGCCAGCGCATCGCGGCTCTGGTCGACGTAGGCCAGCTTCACGGTCTGGCCGATTTCGACTTCGCCGGAATCCGGTTTTTCCTGCCCGGTGATCATCTTGAAGAAGGTCGATTTGCCGGCGCCGTTGGGGCCGATGATGCCGACGATCGCGCCCGGCGGCACGCTGAAACTGAGGTTGTCGATCAGCAGACGGTCGCCGAATGCCTTCGACACATTGTGGAAATCGATCACCTTGTCGCCCAGCCGCTCGCCGACCGGAATGAAAATTTCCTGCGTCTCGTTGCGTTTCTGGTATTCGACCGAATTGAGCTCCTCGAAGCGCGACAGCCGCGCTTTCGATTTGGCCTGGCGCGCCTTGGGGTTCTGCCGCACCCATTCGAGTTCCTGCTTCATCGTCTTGATGCGGCCGAGCTCCTGCTTGCCTTCGGTTTCCAGGCGCGCTTCTTTCTGCTCCAGCCAGCTGGTGTAGTTGCCCTTCCACGGAATGCCGTGGCCGCGGTCCAGTTCCAGAATCCATTCGGCCGCGTTGTCGAGGAAGTAGCGATCGTGCGTCACCGCCACCACGGTGCCGGGGTAGCGCACCAGAAACTGCTCCAGCCACTCGACCGATTCGGCGTCGAGGTGGTTGGTCGGCTCATCCAGCAGCAGCATGTCGGGGTGGGACAGCAACAACTGGCACAAGGCGACACGGCGTTTTTCACCACCCGACAGATTGCCGATCACCGCGTCCCACGGCGCCAGCCGCAAGGCGTCGGCGGCAATTTCCATCTGGGTGTCGAGGTCTGCGCCTGCCGTGGCGATGATCGCCTCGCAGCGCGCCTGCTCTTCGGCCAGCGCGTCGAAGTCGGCATCGGGTTCAGCATAGGCTGCATACACTTCTTCCAGCTTTTTTTTCGCTTCGACGATTTCGCCCAAGCCCGCTTCAACTGCCTGCCGCACGGTGTGTGTCGGGTCTAGCTGCGGCTCCTGCGGCAGGTAACCAATGCGGATGCCCGGCATCGGGATCGCTTCGCCTTCGATGTCCTTGTCCACGCCCGCCATGATGCGGATCAGCGAGGACTTGCCAGAGCCGTTGAGGCCGAGCAGGCCGATCTTTGCGCCGGGAAAAAACGACAGGGAAATATCTTTCAGAATGTGCCGCTTCGGCGGCACGATCTTGCCGACGCGGTTGAGGGAATACACGTATTGCGCCATGAATAAGAATCCTGAGAATGAAGATGCGCAGACGCGCTGTTACGACAGCTCTTGATCGAGCAGTTTCTTGAGTTTGACGAAATCGAGTTCGCCGATTTTCTGTTCGAGAATCTGGCCTTTTTTGCCAATGATGAAGCTGGTCGGCGTCAGCCTGACATCGCCGAACGCCTGCGCGAGCTCGCCTTTGACATCGAGCGCGACCGGAAAGGGCAACTTGCGGGTTTGCGTGAAATTGACCACGTGGCTGGGCGGATCGTAGGACATCGCCACCGCGATGATTTCAAACCCCTTAGCCTTGTATTGATTGTAGGTTTCGACCATGCCGGGCATTTCCTTGATGCAGCCGGGACACGAGGTCGCCCAGAAGTTCACCAGCACCACCTTGCCGCGCAGACTGTCGAGCTGGATCGGCTGGCCCTCCAGCGTGACGAAGGTGGCGGCGGGCGCAGCGGGTTTGCTCAGCATCGCGTACGCGAGCGCGGCAACCACGATCAGGACGACAGCAAAGAGGGCGGCGGGTTTGGCGTATTTCATCGGGTGGGTGAGCAATCAGCAGTAAATGAAAAATCAGCGATAAGACTGGGCAAGCGCGACGTAGTGCCGGGCGGAGTAATCAAAATAGGCCATCTCTTCGTCGCTGAGCGGGCGCACCTGTTTGGCGGGGCGCCCCAGATAAAGATGGCCGGATTCAAGCACCTTGCCTTCCGGCACCAGCGAACCGGCGCCGAGCAGCACATGCCGCTGGATCACCGCGCGGTCGAGAATGATGCTGCCCATGCCGATCAGGCATTCGTCCCCGATGGTGCAGGCATGCAGGATCACGAGATGGCCGACGGTGACGCGCGCGCCGATGACGAGCGCCCCACCCGCCGGGTGGGCCGGGGTTTTGTGCGACACATGCAGCACGCTGCCGTCCTGGATGTTGGTCGCGTCGCCGATGGCAATGGAATTGACGTCGCCGCGTATCACGGCGCCCGGCCATACCGATGCATCCACACCCAACGCCACTTCGCCAATCACGGTGGCGCGCGGATGCACCCACGCGCCGGAGGCGAGCTGCGGATGAATACCGTGATGCGGCGAGATGCTGGCTAAGTCCATGTCTGGAACAGGGTTGAAATACGCAGAAGCGGGCTCAAATTATAATCCGCTGCACGTAGTCGCATCTCCTCTGCGCCCCCTTCTATGAAAGATCAACCATGAACACCCCAGAACAGCGCACCAATCCCCTGCTCGATTTCTCCGCTCTGCCGCGTTTTTCAGAATTCAAGCCCGAGTTCGTGACCCCCGCCGTCGACCAGTTGCTGGTCGACTGCCGCGCTGCCGTCGAACGCGCAATGGACGCTGAGACGCCCGCCGAATGGGAGGCCTTCGTCAGCCCGATGGACGACGCCAACGAGAAACTCGGTCGCGCCTGGGGGCAGGTATCCCACCTGCACTCGGTGATGGACTCGCCCGAGTTGCGCGAGGTGTACAACGCCAACCTGCCCAAGATCACCATCTACTTCGCCGAGCTGGGACAAAACGAGGCGCTGTTCGGCAAGTTCAAGGCACTGGCGGCTGGCCCCGGATTTGCCGCGCTGACCACCGCTCAGAAAAAGATTGTGGAAAACGAGCTGCGCGACTTCCGCCTCGGCGGCGCCGAACTGCCCGCCGAGCAAAAAGCCCGCTTCATGGACCTGCAGGAAGAGCTGGCGCAAATCTCGGCCAAATTCGAGGAGAACCTGCTTGACGCAACCAACGAATATGCCCACTACGTAGCCGATGCCGCCGAGTTGGCCGGCGTGCCTGCCGATGAACTGGCGGCGATGCGCCAGGCGGCCGAAGCCGAAGGCAAGCCGGGCTGGAAAATCACCCTGCACATGCCGTCCTACCTGCCGG
>Ga0156726_1090_pt2 | contig 23828 bp, 21 predicted proteins | sample RifOxyD1_FD_112055 | JGI IMG/M metagenome (GOLD analysis project Ga0156726, IMG submission 112055) | Hydrogenophilales bacterium RIFOXYD1_FULL_62_11
GTGGCAACGGGGCGGGCTGGATCGGTGATCCACTCGCTCCAAGAGCCGGGGTAAAGCCGTGAACCGGGAAGGCCAGCGATTTCCATCGCCAGAATGTTGTGGCAGGCGGTCACGCCGGAGCCGCACATGTGCAGCACCTGCCAGGCCGGGCGGCCCTTGAGCAGCGCCTGGTAGTTTTCGCGCAACGCTTCCGGTGGCATGAAGGTACCGTCCACGTCGAGATTTTCATCAAAGGGATAATTGATGGCGCCGGGCACGTGACCCGCCACCGGGTCGAGCGGCTCAAACTCGCCAGAGAAACGGCGATCCGGGCGCGCATCGATGATGAGTTGTTCGCCTGAGCGCGACGCATGCAGGATTTCGTCCGCCGTCACGATCTGGGTGGGTTCCGGCAGGCAGGCGCAGCTTGCCTTGTGCGGCGTCGGCTGTTCGGCGTTGACCGGGCGCTTCTCGCGCAGCCATTTCGGATAGCCTCCGTCCAGCAGCGCCACTCCGGGGTGGCCGAGCCAGCGCATCATCCACCACAGACGGACGGCCATGGCGCCATAGCTATCGTCATACACCACCACCTGCTTGTTGACCCCAACCCCCCATTGGCACAGTTTTTCAGCCAGCACGTGCGGGTCAGGCAGGGGGTGGCGTCCCGTGGTTTCGCCGATGGGGGCGGAAAGGTCATCGTCAAGGTGCACGTAATGCGCGCCCGGGATGTGGCCCGTCTCGTAGGCTTGGCGGCCTGCCTCGGGGTCAGTGAGGGTGAAGCGGCAATCCAGGACGACCCAGTTCGGATCGTCCAAATGGGCGGCCAGATCTTCAGTGTTTACGAGGGTGTTGCTGAACATGGGTGGAGCCTTGAAAGTCAGGAGTGGAGAGCCGTGCGCACCAACGCCCGGCTCTCGGTTCCGGGCTCTGGTATCAGTAGCCGCCCTTGCCGAAGGGCTTGGGCAGGCCGGCGACGCGGCAGCCCTGGCGAGCAGGCATGTTGGGGAATAGTTCGTACAGCTTTTTCTTCCAGTCCACGCCTGCGTGCAGCTCATCCAGCTCGGCGACCATATTGCGGAAGTTCGGGGTTTGGCCGTCTTCCTTGTATTTGTCACGCAAATAGGCGACAACCTGCAAATGCTCGTCAGTCAGTTTGATGCCTTCAGCTGCGGCGATGACGGGGACAATTTCATCGCTGAAATTGGCTTCCAGCAGGAAGTTTTCTTCGCCCGTTTCGAGCTCTTCGCCGTTCAACATGTAACCCATGATTACTTCTCCTTTTCGGTTGGTTGCAAAAAATGATTCTAAATATTGGCCTGAACAACCGGCGCAATGGATTTGTGCGGAATAAAAATTCCGCAGCCTAACAAACGGTTGCGTCCCATGCCCTCATCCTGCAATTGCAGGGACTTGTGTGGGGGAACATCGTGCAGCATCAGGCTGTAGCCAAATAATGGCCCGGACGCGCTTTTCAAGGTTTGTCGCTTGCCGCAAATAAACCCGCAGCGGATCTGGAAATGACCATCCAGCTCGCGCATGACATCCTGCACGAATTGTTCTTCACTGGCGCTGCCTGTGTCAACGAAATGGGCGTAGATGTTGGCAAACGGGCTAAAAGCACGCGTTTTGAAGTTGCCAATCTGCAATGCATGGCCAGCCAAATCGAGTTTTTGTCCGACCAGGTGCTGCAGATCATCCACACGTGTTTTGGGCGCACGAATTGCAAGCTTGGTCCGACGATTCATATTGAGCGTGATATCGCCAATATTGGATTCAGCTCCCCTGATCTGCTGGATGCCGATACGAGGGTCTTCGCCCAGCCAGGGCAATAGTTCGACCAATGAAGTACAGAGCAGCAGCGCGTTGTCGGCCGGTATGGTTGTGCCCACCAGATCGAACTGAAGGTCGATCATCTCGGGAACGTATACCTCAGGCTTGTCTTCGGGCCAGCTTGTCCAGTTCACGGTACATCACCGGCGTGTTCCGTAGCCCATGCATGCATGATGTCAGCCCACTTCTGCGCGCTTCCGGGATCAACTTCGAAAATAGTAAAGCGTTTGTTTTCACGAATTCGGATACGCAGAAAAGGAACGCCACCAGATTCGTTAACAAAATTTTGAAACTCGATTTCCTGCCCCCCGAACGGGAGGCGAAATTTGTCAATTGAAGTGGTCTCTGGCATGGATGGCAATATCGAACAATGATTGAGTCTCTTCGTTTACAACGAATAAACAAGTGGGAATGGAAATAGGGTTGTTTACAGGCATTTCAACCCTGTTTGCAGCAAGGGCTTGCGTCTTCAACAATATTTTAATACTCTTATGGATTCTTGTGGCGGCCGATCTATTGGCGACCCTGGTGTCCCATGTAGCACGTCAACAGAGCATTACCAGGATGGGCGAGTAAAGATACTTCATTTGGGTTGATGTCAACCTACCCGTATGGAGTAGTTCGTTTACCCAAGAGAATGATGGTAGTGAGGCTGCCAAGCCAATACGATGCGGGAATACCGTTGGGCAGTTGCCTGAGCGGGCATTTCGAAATTTTCTTAGGAGAGAAGACCATGGCAAAGCAAATGATTGATACGCCCAATCTGGACCAACTCGAGAGCGGCCCGTGGCCCAGTTTCGTGACTGGCCTGAAGCGTTTGGCAAAAGACAATGACATGATGGTTGACCTGATGGGTCAGTTGGAGACGTCATACCAGACCAAATTCGGTTACTGGAAAGGCGGTACGGTTGGTGTGTTTGGCTACGGTGGTGGCGTGATCCCCCGCTTCACTGAGCTGAAAGATGCAGACCACAAGCCGTTGTTCCCCGAAGCTGCCGAATTCCATACCCTGCGCGTTCAACCGCCTGCGGGCATGCATTACAGTTCCGACCTGTTGCGCAAGATGTGTGACGTCTGGTCGGCGACGGGTGGTTCCGGTCTGATTGCGTTCCATGGCCAGTCCGGCGACATCATGTTCCAGGGTATCAAGACGGCTGATGTGCAGGGCGCGTTCGATGCTTTCAACGAAATGGGTTTCGACCTGGGTGGTGCGGGTCCCGCGCTGCGTACGTCGATGTCCTGTGTGGGTGCTTCGCGTTGCGAAATGTCCTGCTACGACGAAGCCAAAGCATTGCGCACTGTCATTAATAACAACCTGGATGACATGCATCGTCCTTCGCTGCCCTATAAGTTCAAATTCAAATTCTCCGGTTGCCCGAATGACTGCATGAACGCCATTCAGCGTTCCGACATGGCGACCATCGGCACTTGGCGCGACAATATTCGCGTGAACGAGGCGCAGGTTCAGGATTATTACAAAGCGCACGGCATGACCGATCTGGTCAACGACGTGGTCAGCAAGTGCCCGACCAAGGCAATTACCCTGGTTAAGGCAAGCGATGTCAAGGCGGCTGCAAGCGTGTCGGTTGCCAATCTGGGCGACGGCAATGCAATGTGCATCGACAATAAAAACTGCGTGCGCTGCATGCATTGCCTGAACGTCATCCCTGGCGGTCTGTTGCCTGGTGTGGACAAGGGCGTGTCGATTCTGGTTGGTGGCAAGGGCGTGCTGAAGATCGGCGCGTCCATGGGTACCGTGGTGATTCCGTTCATGAAGTTGGAGTCGGATGAGGACTTCGAGAAGCTGAATGAGCTGGCGCGCAATATTCTCGACTTCTTTGCGGAAAACGCGCTGGAGCATGAGCGCACCGGTGAAATGATTGAGCGGATTGGTCTGACCAACTTCCTTGAAGGTCTGGATATTCCGGTTGATCCCAACATGATCAGCTCGCCGCGTTCCAATCCTTACTTCCGTTCCGATGATTGGGATGAGCAGGTCGAGAAGTGGAACGAATACAAGCAGTCCGCTGCTTAAGGTTTTACTTGTCGCGGGCCCGGCGCGAGCCGGTCCCGTGGATTGAATCAGCTTTATGCGTTAATTAAGGCGGAGAAATAAAATGGCAGAACTGCGTCCGCCTATCGAATCCGGTGCTCCGGATCCGATGCCCTACATGCACCCCGTAATGGTGAAAAACTATGGCAAGTGGGCTTTCCACAGCCATCCGAAGCCGGGTGTTCTTTATCATCGCGCCGAGTCCGGCGACGAAGTCTGGACAGTTAAGGCTGGTACAGCGCGTCAGATGGACCACTACACCATCCGTGAGCTGGCTGACATTGCAGACCAGTATGGTGACGGTTTCGTGCGATTCACTGCACGCTCCAACATCGAGTACATGGTTGCTGACGGCGCCAAGGTCGAGCCGCTGATCAAGGCGTTGAACGACAAGGGTTACCCCATTGGCGGTACCGCCAACTCGGTGTCCATGATTGCACACACCCAGGGTTGGTTGCACTGTGACATCCCCGGCACCGACGCTTCCGGCGTTGTCAAGGCGCTGATGGATGAGTTGTATGACGACTTCGTCAAGTGCGAGATGCCCAACCGCGTCAAGCTCTCTACCTCCTGCTGCGAAATTAACTGCGGCGGACAGGCTGACATCGCCATTATTGTTCAGCACACCAAGCCGCCGAAGATCAACCATGACTTGGTTGCCAACGTGTGTGAGCGTCCGTCTGTCGTGGCGCGTTGCCCGGTGGCCGCGATCCGTCCCGCGCTTGTGAACGGCAAGCCTTCGCTGGAAGTCGACGAGAAAAAGTGCATTTGCTGTGGCGCTTGTTTCCCTCCGTGCCCGCCAATGCAGATCAACGATCCCGAGCACTCAAAGATTGCGATCTGGGTCGGTGGCAAGAACTCCAACGCTCGTTCCAAGCCGACTTTCCACAAACTGGTTGCATCGGGCCTGCCGAACAATGCACCGCGCTGGCCGGAGGTTTCTGAAGTCGTCAAAAAGATCCTTGCAACCTACAAGGAAGACGGCAAGCCGTGGGAGCGCATGATTGACTGGATCGACCGCATTGGTTGGCCTGCGTTCTTTGAGAAGACCGGTCTGCCCTTCACCAAATATCACATTGATAACTGGCGTGGTGGTCGTGCCAACCTGAACGCTTCTGCGCATATCCGCTTCTAATTAAAGTGGCCTCCTCCCCGCGATTTTTTGCGGGGGAGGTTGATATAGCATTATCTTTTGGAGTGGTTACATGCAATTCGGTATTCTTGTAAACGAAGGGCCTTACAGTCATCAAGCAAGTGACTCTGCCTATCTTTTTGCGCGCACTGCGCTTGAAAAGGGCTATAAAGTTCCCCGTATTTTTTTCTATCACGATGGCGTGTATAACGCATCGCGTCTGGCCACACCGCCCCAGGATGATCGTAACGTAGGCGCACGCTGGTCCAAGTTAGCGGCCGATTATGGTGTCGACCTGGTTGTGTGTGTTGCTGCCGCGCAGCGCCGTGGTATCACCGATGGCGTTCTTGGCGACAATTTTCGCATCTCTGGTTTGGGGCAGTTGGTGGAAATGGGCATTCAGTACGACCGTCTCGTGACGTTCGGTGATTAAGGAAATACGGGATGAGTGATATGGATGAGATGGAAGACGGTTCTGGGATCGTCAAGAAATTTATGTTCCTGAACCGGAAAGCCCCGCACGGTACCGTGTATGCGCTGGAAGGTCTGGAGGTTGTGCTGATTACGGCGGCATTTGATCAGGACGTTAGCATGGTGTTTACCGACGACGGTGTATATCAATTGTTGAAGGGTATCGACACCAAGGGCATTGAAGTTAAGGATTTTTCCAAGACTTATCGCGCTCTTGATGGCTATGACATTGAAAAACTCTACGTTGATCAAGCGTCGATGGATGCACGCGGCTTGGTCGAGGATGACCTGATTGTTGATGTGACGGTGCTCTCCGTCGATGAGATGGCTAATCTCATGGCTGAGCAAGACGTTGTAATCAGCTTTTAAAGGGATTGAACATGCTGCATATTGTGAATAAATCGGCCACAGATCGCGGATCGCTTGAAAGCTGTCTCGCTATGGCCACCAAAGGTTCTGCTGTTTTGCTGATTGAAGACGCGGTCTACGCGGCAACGACTGGCGGCACGGCAGCAGCGAAAATCCAGGCAGCAGCGGCTGACCTCAAGATTTACGCACTCGGTCCTGATCTGGCGGCGCGCGGCATGGCTGCGCGTGTGCTGGACGGAGTCAATGTCGTGGATTACGCTGGTTTTGTGGATCTGGTCGCAGAACACAAAAGCTGCCAGTCTTGGCTGTAATTTAATTTAAAGGAGTAATGCTATGCCCATGGTGAACATCGCCGGTAAGGACTACGAAGTTGACGAAGAAGGCTATCTGATCGACTTGTCGCAATGGAACGAAGATATTGCCAAGTATATGGCTGTCGAAGAAAAAGTTGAACTGACGGAAGGTCACTGGGAAGTGGTGAACTTCCTGCGTGAATATTACGCTGAGTATCAGATTGCGCCTGCAGTGCGTGTTCTGACCAAGGCAATCGGCAAAAAGCTCGGACCCGATAAAGGCAACAACAAGTACTTGTATGAGTTGTTTCCCTACGGTCCGGCAAAACAGGCTTGTAAGATTGCTGGCCTGCCGAAGCCTACTGGCTGTATCTAAGGTCTAAAGCATTCGGGTCGCCCCGAAGTTATTCGGGGCGACTTTGATTCTGGATGTGTGTTTCCAAATTGAATGTAAAAGCGTTTGATTCGTAAACAGATATGTGGTTAGGGGAGTGGGTTTGTCTACTGTAACGATTATTTATGCTGGTTTGTTCTACATCGCAACTTTGTTGCTCGTGGCAGGCTTGGCGTACAAAATATTTGACTACAGCCGCACGCCTGCGCCGCTGAAAATCCCGACCACCCCGGCGCCCACGACGCAAACGGGAGTGGTGTATCGCATGGCAAAGGAAGTGGTTCTGTTTGAATCGCTGTTCAAATCCAACAAGTGGATTTGGGTATTCGGCTGGCTGTTCCACTTCGGTCTTTTACTGGTGTTGCTAAGGCATCTCCGTTATTTCACCGAACCCGTGTGGTTCTGGGTCAATATCGTTCAGCCATTTGGGAAATATGCCAGCATCATGATGGTAGTTGGCTTAATTGGTTTGCTGGCGCGTCGCTTTCTGGTTGACCGGGTGCGCTACATTTCAACTCCGTCAGATTACTTGATGCTGGTGCTGATCATCGTGATTGGCGCATCGGGCATGTTGATGACCTTTGTTGCGCATACTGACATTGTGGCGCTCAAGACGTTTTTTATGGGGTTGATGTACTTTGATGTGCAACCAGTTCCGCAGGATCCCATTTTGTTGGTGCATCTTGCATTGGTGGCACTGCTGATGCTCATTTTTCCGATCAGCAAGCTGTTGCATGCTCCGGGAGTATTTTTCAGTCCCACCCGCAATCAGGCTGACAACCCACGTGAAAACCGCCACGTGGCAGCATGGGCGGCTCGACTTGATCAGAAAAACTGATTCGTTGAATCCGATTTACGAAAATACAAGTACGGATAAAGGACTCGCTAGTGGCTGCTGCTGAATTTGATATTCCAGAAATCAAGGATTACATCGAGGTACCTAAGCTTCGGGAAGGCGTCATGGCGCATGCCAAAACCTTTCTGGCGCCTAAACCTGTCCAGGACTTCATGGGTTATCCGCACGAGTTGGCCGATAACTGGAAAGAAAGCGCGCTCGAAAAAATGGGCGACTTGCTGGGTAAGTATCGCTCACTGAAAGTTTTCCTCGACGCCTGTGTGCACTGCGGTGCCTGCACCGATAAATGTCATTATTACTTGGGAACTTCAGATCCCAAAAACATGCCTGTTGCGCGCCAGGATTTAATGCGCCAAGTTTATCGCCGCTATTTCACAACCGCTGGAAAGTTATTTCCCAAGCTGGTAGGCGCAAAGGATTTGACCAAAGAGGTGCTGGACGATTGGTATAACTATTACCATCAGTGTTCAGAATGCCGGCGCTGCTCTGTATTTTGTCCATACGGAATTGATACTGCTGAAATCACCATGGCCGGACGCGAGATTCTTAATCACGTCGGTATGGGGCAGAAGTATTCAAATGAAATTCTGGGTAAAGTGCAGAAAATTGGCAATAACCTCGGACTCCCCGGCCCAGCTTTGCTGGATACCCTTGAGGGCTTGGAGGAGGATATCGAAGCAGATACCGGTGTAGCTGTTAAATTACCTATCGATGTAAAAGGCGCAGAAGTCTTGTTGGTTACGCCTTCAGCCGACTTTTTCTCTGAGCCTCATGTTGAATCACTCATTGGCTACGCCAAAGTTTTTCATGCTGCGGGTATAAGCTGGACGCTTTCTACGCATGCCTCAGAGGCTGGCAACTTCGGCCTTTTCAATGGCAACTACGAAACTATGCGCAAGGTGGCGATGCGGATTCGTGATGCTGCGCTCGAACTTGGGGTCAAACGCATTGTTGTAGGTGAATGTGGGCATGCATGGCGAGTTGCCTATAGTTTCTGGAATACCCTGACAGGTATTGGTTATGGAGCAGACGATCCATTTTCGATCGAATTGCAGAAGCAATTAGATCCGAACTATCCACAGCCACAGCACATTTGCGAATTGACCAATGATTTGATCCAGTCCGGTAGGATCAAGGTAGATCCTTCGCTCAACGATGACCTGATCGTTACCTATCACGATTCCTGTAATGTGGCTCGTGCATCGCGCATGGGAACCGAACCCGGAGGCCAATTCACCATTCCGCGTGAGTTGATTAAATCCGTGGTTAATAATTTCCATAATATGGCGGACGACACCATTTATGAGTCTACTTTCTGTTGTGGCGGCGGCGGCGGGCTGCTAACAGATGATTTGATGGAAGTCAGGGTCAAAGGCGCGTTGCCACGCGTTACGGCTCTGAACAATGTCGTCAAAGAGCACAAGGTCAACTTTATGGCCACGATCTGCGCCATCTGCAAGGCGCAGTTCACCAAGGTATTGCCCAAATATGGCTTCGACATGAGCATGGTGGGCGGGGTGCATCAATTGGTCAGCAAGGCAATTAAGCTGGACTGATTTCAGCAGCAGGCTGATTGCGATTTTTTATCTTTAGTTACGTACGCGTTAGGAGAACCAGCATGGCTGTCACGACGAATAAAGCAAAAACCGAAGGCGTTTCATGGCGTCGTTATAAGGATGGCGAGACCGAGGCGAACATTCGCTCGGCTCAGGACATGATTTTCCAGGCCAGCTGGACGCACAAGTGCCCGGAATACATGCTGTCCACTCCGCCGTGCCAAGGCTCCTGCCCGGCCGGTGAAGACATTCGCGGCTATCTGAACATCGCGCGTGGAATCGAGAAGCCGCCTGCAGGTGTGACTTGGCAGCAGTATGCTTTCGAGCGTATTACATCGGCCAACCCGTTTCCCGCCGTAATGGGTCGCGTGTGCCCGGCGCCGTGCGAATCGGGCTGTAACCGCAACATGGTCGAAGACCATGTGGGTATTAACTCGGTCGAGCACTTCGTTGGCGACTGGGGTATCGAGAACAACATGAAATTCACGCCGGCTGCAGCCTCAACCGGTAAGAAAGTTGCCATTATCGGTGCTGGCCCGGCCGGCCTAGCAGCAGCTTACCAGCTGCGCCTGAAAGGCCACGGCGTGACCATATTCGATGAGCACGAAGAACTGGGCGGCATGATGCGTTACGGCATTCCTGGCTTCCGTACGCCGCGCGAAATGCTTGACTCTGAAATCGGTCGCATCATTGAAATGGGCGTCGAAACGCGTCTCAAGACCCGCGTTGGAACTGACGTCAGCTATGACGCCATCGACAAGGAATTTGATGCCATCTTCATGGCTATGGGCGCACAGGCTGGCCGTCCGTTGCCGGTTCCCGGCGCTGAAGCGCCAAACTGCGTGACCGCAGTGGCATTTCTGCGTGCATTTAACGAAGGTCGCCTGCAACACGTGGGCAACCGCGTCGTTGTGATCGGCGGCGGTGACACCTCGATTGACGTTGTGACAGTCGCTCGCCGTTTGGGTAATGTGACCAAAATGGGTACAACTGACGAGCGTCCGAGTGCTGAAAACGTGATTTCAGGCCACATGGCTCACGATGTGGCATCGATATCCGCACGTGACGGCGCTGAAGTCGTACTCGTTTCGCGTGCCACCATCGATAAGATGAACGCCAGCAAGCACGAAATCGAACACGCCCTGCAGGAAGGAATCGAGATCTTGGGTGGCGTAACCCCGATTGCGGTTGTACTTGATGAAAAGGGCCGTGCAACTGCGCTGCGTGTTTCCGACTTCGTGATGGAAGGCAAGGAAACCAAGCTGGTTGAAGGCACCGAGCGTGATCTGCCTGCTGACCTGATCGTGTCCGCGATCGGTCAAGGTGTTGATTTCACCGGCATCGAGCAGTTCAATAACAACAATGGTCTTATCAAGGCAGACAAGAATTATCGCTTCCCCGGCAGCGAGAAAGTCTTTGTCGGCGGCGACGTGATTCGTCCGCACTTGCTGACCACTGCTATTGGTCACGCTTCGATTGCCGTTGACGGGATTGACGCATTCCTCTCCGGCAAAAAAGAGCTCGACAAGCGCCCGAAAGTGGATGTCCATCACTTTGACCAAATCCGCAAATGGTTGGAAACCGGTCACGAATACAGCGAAATTCACACTCAGGAATGGGGTACCTCCGAGCGCAAGGATTTGCTGCATAACTTTGAAGATCGTTCGGCTCGCCACATCATTCCGCATAACGAACTGTTCCTGGGCCATTTCCCTGCTGTGGAACGTCATATTCGCGATGTCACCGTCCTGGATAAGGAAGGCGCGCTGGGTAACTTTGAAGAGCGTCTGCATGCGTTGTCGGATAAAGAAACTATTGACGAAGCCAAGCGCTGCATGTCTTGCGGTCAGTGTTTTGAATGCGATAACTGTATTGTCTATTGTCCGCAGACCGCTGTTTTCAAAGTGAAGAAAAAGGACAATCCCACCGTCGGTCGTTACGTTGATACCGATTATGGCAAGTGCATCGGCTGTCACATTTGCGCTGATGTGTGCCCGACGGGCTATATCGTAATGGGTATGGGTGACTGAGCGTGGCAGGCAAGATGAAACGTTTGCTGGCCGTCGGTGTGGTCGTTCTGGCTACAGCCGCACTGGCGTGGGCGGGAGTTGAATCAACATCCGCCCCCAAGGTCGGAGTTGCATCCAAACCTGTTATCACCAAAGCATTAAAAGGTGAGCAGTGTGTGGAGGATACTGACTATATGCGGCGTAATCACATGGAATTACTGGACCATCACCGTGACGAAACGGTTATCCAGGGGGTTCGAAGCAAAAAATACAGCCTCAAGGAATGTATCAACTGCCATGCAAGTGAAAAGTCCGGTAGTGTAGCCAAAGATAAGGATGACTTTTGTGTGAGTTGTCATAGCTATGCTGCAGTCAAGATTGACTGTTTTGAATGCCATTCAACGAAGCCGCAAGGGTCTATGGCGATGCATCCGTTAAATGCTGAGACAGCACATTACGCGCACAAGTTGGCCGCCCATTCAAAAGATAAAATAAGTGCAGAAGCTATGGCTGGGATATCGCAATGAATGAAAATAAACCCATCGTAGATAATCCAGTCTCGCCAGACCGTCGACGTTTTGTCGGTGTGGCAGCTGCTGCTGCAGGGGTCAGTCTGGCTCCTGGAGTCATGTTGATGGAAGTAGCGCACGGCCGTCCGGAAAGTCAGGCGGCTAGTAGTGCCGTACGCTGGGGCATGCTTGTTGATGCGACTAAATGTGAGTCCGGATGTGATGACTGTGTCACAGCCTGTAGTACTGAAAATGGCTGGACCCCGGTAGATCAAAGCGTGCATAAAAAGCAGGCACCTCAATGGATTCGCAAGCTGGAACTGCAGAATCCCCTGACGCAGATGGAAACCAATCTGCCGATGATGTGCCAGCATTGTGCAGATGCGCCGTGCGTCGATGTATGTCCCACCGGGGCTTCATTCAAACGCGCCGATGGGATTGTTTTGGTAAATCGCCATACTTGTATCGGCTGCCGTTACTGCATGATGGCGTGCCCGTACAAAGCCCGTTCACTGGTGCATGAGTCTTTGAACGATACGCAAAAGCCAGACGTTCCTCGCGGCATAGGTTGCGTTGAATCGTGCACTCTTTGCGTTCAAAAAATTGACCGAGGTGACGGCACAACCGCTTGCGTTGAAGCTTGCACAGCTTCAGGGCATAACGCCCTGTTGTTCGGCGACATGAACGATCCCGAAAGCGAGATCTCCAAGCGTCTACGTGAACTGCCAACCAAGCAGGTACGAGCAGACCTTAATCTCAATCTCGGCGTTCGCTATCACGGAATCTAATTCAACATGGCAAGCATCACTTTCCGCGAAGTAGAGGGCAGCAGCCTAAAGTATTGGCTGCTTTTTGGAGGCCTGGGCCTTTTTGTACTGTTCGGTGCACTGGCTTGGAATTACATGCATCATCATGGCCATGTTGTTACGGGCATGGATAACCAGATCGTTTGGGGATTACCGCATGTATTTGCCGTGTTCTTGATCGTTGCTGCGTCGGGTGCACTTAACGTAGCATCGATCGCCTCGGTTTTTAATCAAAAAATGTATAAGCCCCTAGCTCCGCTTTCTGCGGTTCTAGCACTGGCTCTGATGTTGGGGGGATTGCTTGTCCTCGTGCTTGATTTGGGCCGATCTGACCGCTTGATCGTTGCAATGACCCATTTCAACTTCAAGTCCATGTTTACCTGGAACGTTTTTCTCTATTCCGGTTTCTTCGGGTTGGTTGGTATTTACCTATGGACAATGCTCGATCGATCGGTTGCTGGATACGCTAAAACAGCAGGCACAGCTGCCTTCATCTGGCGGCTGATCCTGACTACCGGTACAGGTTCCTTGTTCGGATTCCTAATTGCTCGTGAACTGTATGGAAGTTCTATGCTTGCGCCGATGTTCATCATCATGTCGTTTGCTTATGGTTTGGCTGTTTACTTGATGGTTCTTGCCGCGGCATATGCATGGACAGGGCGGCCTTTAGGTGATGCAGTGATGTTACGGCTCAAGAATCTACTGGCAGTATTTGTGGCAGCGGTTCTCTACTTCACAGTGGTGTTTCACTTGACCAACCTTTATTTTGCCAAGATGGAGGGGGTTGAAGCTTTTGTCCTGCGTGATGGCGGCATCATTACCACGTTGTTCTGGGTGGGGCAGATCGTAATTGGTTGCATCCTTCCCTTGTTTATTCTTTTGACGAATCTTGGCAAGACGCGCGTCTGGATCATGATTGCCAGCGGACTCATTATCCTTGGCGGTATGGCTCAAATGTACGTAACCATTATTGGCGCACAGGCTTACCCGCTGGACATGTTCCCAGGGCTACTCGAAAGTAGCAGCTTTGCTGATGGTCAGTTTCATACCTACTCGCCCAGTGTTCCTGAGTTTTTCCTCGGGTTCGGTGGTGTGGCAATTGCCTTGCTGGCCACTCTGTTCGGCATCAAGGTTTTACGCCTTCTTCCAGCAAGTCTGGATGATGCGACTGTCGCCAGACTGGAACACTGAAAGATAGCCGATCGACCATGGGTTCGATCGGCGAATGGTCAGCATTAACCATCTCATGATCAATAATGAAGCAAATCTACGCGGGGCTAATATGCCCCGCGTCTTTATTTCCGCTGCTCACAAATCCTCTGGCAAGACGACTCTTACGCTCGGCCTGTGTGCCGCCCTCACACAAAGGGGCCACACTGTTCAACCGTTTAAAAAGGGGCCGGATTACATTGATCCGTTATGGCTGGGAATGGCGGCTGGGCGTCCCTGCTATAACCTTGATTTTCACATGATGACCCGTGTGGAAATTGAGCAACAGTTCGACCATGCATCCCGCAACAGCCATATTAGTTTGATCGAGGGTAATAAAGGCCTGTATGACGGGCTTGATCTTGACGGTAGCAACAGTAATGCAGCGTTGGCCAAATTGTTGGGTGCGCCTGTCATTCTGGTAATTGATGCACGTGGCATGACGCGCGGAGTGGCACCCCTGATTCTGGGATATCAGGCGTTCGACCCGGAGATTAATATTGCCGGCGTGATACTCAATAATTTAGGCGGAACCCGGCATGAATCCAAGCTGCGCGCAGTCATTGAGCATTACACGGATGTCGAGGTAATTGGCGCGGTGCAGTTTGACGCAAGCATGCAAATAGCGGAGCGTCATCTCGGCTTGGTGCCGGCTAATGAGCAGGATGCCGCACGTAAACAAATACGGCATGTGGGTGACCGCGTGGCAGAACAAGTTGACCTGGAGCGATTTGTGGCTGTGGGCGATAGCGCTAAACCATACCAATGCCAACCCGCACGAATTGTCCGCACAGCGGGACAGCCTATACGCATTGGCATCGCGCACGATCAGGCTTTCGGCTTCTATTACAGTGAAGACTTGGAGACTTTGCGTGCTTCAAATGTCGAGTTGATTCAGATAGATACGATTAGAGACCCAGATTTACCCGCGCTTGACGGATTGGTCGTCGGAGGCGGTTTTCCTGAGGTCTTCATGGCTGAGTTGGAGGCCAATATTTCGTTACGCAGCCAGATCAGGCTCGCCGTTGCTAATGGACTGCCGACTTACGCAGAATGTGGCGGACTGATGTATTTGTCGCAAAGCCTGAGTTGGCAAGGGCAAACCCGGCAGATGGTTGGGCTGGTTCCGGGAAACACGGTTATGCATGAACGGCCGGTGGGCCGAGGCTATGCGGTGCTGCAGCCAACGGGTAACGACCACTGGCAGGAGCCTGACAACATACCTGCTCATGAGTTTCACTATTCAAGCTTGGAAAACCTGCCACCCGACTCCATATACGCTTACAACGTCAAACGTGGGCATGGGATAGATGGGCGGCGTGATGGTTACCAATTGCATAACTTGCTGGCTGGTTATGTCCATCGCCGCGGCTCGGGTACCCGCGGCTGGATTGCCCCATTTTTACAACAGGTTCGCGCGCACAAGGCGCTTGCGGCCACTTGATTTCGAGGTATTTCCATGATCAAAATAACTGACAGTGCTGCTGCACAGATCCGTGTTGCCAACAATAACCCAGACGTGTTTGATTTGATCCTGCGCGTTGCCGCTTACCAGGAAGATGATGGAGCCGTGAATTACGGCATGGGTTTCGATACCGAGCGCGAGGCAGACGAACATATCGTGGTTAACGGAATCGAGTTATTGATCGCTGCGTCCAGCACGCCTTATCTGCAAGGGGTCACGCTGGACTTCGTTGAAATGAATCCAGGTGACTTGCGCTTTATCTTTATCCCGCCCTATTCAGCAGAAGATGCTCCTGACTCCTCGACCGCCGAATAAGCCATGAACTATTTGCCCATTTTCCTCGATCTGCGCGATCGCCATTGTCTGGTGGTGGGAGGGTCTGAGACTGCCGCGCGCAAGGCAGAATTATTCTTGCGCGCCGGTGCGCGCGTGGATGCGGCTGCATCAGAACTGCACGAGGCATGGGCACGTTTGCCACACGCAGAAAAGGTCAACCGGGTGGCTGACAGTTTCGAGGCCGCGTTGCTCGACGGCAAGGATGCCGTCATCGTGGTGGAAAATGATGTGGCGATTGCCAAGGCCATTTCCGATGCTGCTCGCGCGCGCAATATTCCTGTAAACGTTGCTGATAAGCCGGAACTCTGCAGTTTCATCCTGCCGTCGATTATCGATCGATCACCCATCATTGTTGCCGTGTCGAGTGGCGGTGAGTCTCCCGTACTGGCTCGCATGCTGCGTGCGCGTCTTGAAACGCTGATCCCTGCGGCCTATGGTCGGCTCGGTGCACTGGCTTCCAAATGGAAAGACCGTGTTCGCGAAGTCATCAAACCCGATCAGCGCCGTGCCTTTTGGGAAAAGGTTTTCCTCTCCCCTGTGGCGGAGATGGTGTTTTCCGGGCGCGATGTAGAGGCAGAGAAGCAGCTTGAGGCATTGATGGCGGATGCGGCAACGCATGACATCAGCCGCGGCGAGGTTTATCTGGTCGGAGCGGGGCCAGGCAATCCAGATCTCCTGACTTTCCGTGCGCTTCGACTGATGCAGCAGGCAGATGTCATTGTTCATGACCGCCTGGTTTCCCAGCCCATCCTGGACATGTGCCGACGCGATGCCGAGCGGATATACGTGGGCAAGGAGCGCGACGATCATGCTGTGCCACAGGAAGAAATCAATCTGCTGCTGGTTCGCCTGGCAAAAGAAGGAAAGCGTACCCTGCGGCTCAAGGGCGGTGATCCATTCATCTTTGGTCGCGGCGGAGAGGAAATCGAAACACTGGTCGAACATGGCGTGCCGTTCCAGGTGGTGCCAGGCATCACTGCTGCTGCCGGTGTGGCGTCTTATGCCGGGATCCCACTGACCCATCGGGACTATGCACAGTCAGTTGCTTTCGTCACGGGGCATCTGAAGGACAACACCTTCAACATGAATTGGGATGGTATTGCCCGTCATGATCAGACTATCGTCATCTACATGGGCTTGAAAGGACTGCCGTTGTTGTGCGAAGCATTGGTGAAGCATGGCCTCGACCAGACCACGCCAGCAGCGATCATTCAACAGGGCACGCTCCCTACGCAACGAGTCGTGACCGGCACTCTGGCCACTTTGCCGGGGCTTGCCGCCGCCGCGGGCTTGAAGGCACCCACTTTGATCATCGTCGGCAATGTCGTCAAATTGCGTGAAAAGCTGGGCTGGTATCAGCCCGAACTCCAAGCTGAACAGGTACACCGCTCGCCGCTTGAAACGCCTGACCAGTTGCGTTGATAAAGTACAACCGCATGGGTGCCAGGGCCGTTCATTTCTGTCAGAAATCAAATGGCCTGCAGTGGTCTGCATGAAGAACCAAATAGATGGATGCAGTTCAAGTGTGGTATTAAAGTAACAAACCGGATTAAATGTGGCTATCAGGTAAACTGCGCAGCTAAATCCGCTTGTCCTTGCGTGGTTTACAGGCAAGACGTTATGGTCTAGAAACGAGTATATGTTGTTGTGTGTTTTTGATATGGCAACATGCAACGGGTTTTAAATTTTTATATCAATCACAGGAGTCTATTTATATGCGTACCCCTCTCATTCTCAGCTTGCTCAGCACAGCCCTGATTTCCGTTGGCGCAGTTAATGCCAACGCAGCTGACGGTTATTACTATGACCCATCCAATGTGGGTGCCGGCGTATATAAACCTGAAGTCAAACATTCCCCGGATGCGATCCAGGTGCCGTCCACCACCGGAAAAGACATTAACCGCACAATCGGTTGCCCTGGCAAACAAATTCTGGACAAGGGTTGTGCCATCGAAGATGCGGACAAGGACACGGTTGAAGACTGGACCGATAAGTGCCCCAACACACCGGCTGGCGCAAAAGTGAACGCACTCGGTTGCGAACCTGAAGTTGCTGCAGTACAAGAAGCAGCTCCTGTCGTTGCACCAGAGCCTGTTGTTGCTCCGGCTCCAGCTCCAGCTCCGGCTGCAGACCAGCCCATCATGTCCTTTGAAGATGTCAACTTTGACTTCGACAAAGCCACGCTGCGCCCGACTGCCGATGCAAAAATCGACCAAGCTGTTGCCTATGTCCTGGAGCGCAATGTCGAGAAATTCGAACTGCGCGGCTATGCTGACAGCATTGGCTCAGAAGCTTACAACCTGAAACTGTCGCAGCGCCGTGCTGATGCAGTGCGTAACGCGATGATCAAGAAAGGTGCGCCTGCTGACCGTATCGTTGCCAAGGGTTACGGCGAATCCGATCCGATTGCCAGCAACGCTACTAAAGAAGGCCGTGCGCAGAACCGCCGCGTCGAGATGCATAACGGCAAGTAATCGTACGCAAGCTGTTAAAAACGGGAGCTTCGGCTCCCGTTTTTTTTTGCCTCTCGATTGGGCCAAAGTGAGTCAAATATCTTGATGCCGCTAATTGAAGCAGTCTAGTTGTTGGCTTCCGCCTGGCTCCTGATAAGTGTTGTGCGTCATGTCAAGGGGGTGTGCAGGCAACGTCTGTGAACGGTAATCCACTGACTATTGAATGCATCGTAATTGGCTTCGAACAGCGCAGCAGTCAAAACACCAGTGGATCAATATCCAGCGACCAGCGCGCGACACGTGGCTTGACCGTGTTGAGCTGGGATTGCCATTCCCTTACGAATGCCTGCAATGCCAGTCGGGAACTGGATTGAATCAGCAGTTGCGCGCGTTCCAGATTGGCAACACGCGCCATGGGTGCCGGTACGGCGGTAAATACACTGATTTGTGGATGTTCGGGGGCAATTTTCGCCGCTTGCTGCAGGAATGCGAGCGCCGCTGACATCGACGGTGCTTCGGCGCGCAACAGTACTTGGCGCGTTAGGGGGGGCAGGTCGAGTTGCTTGCGCTCAGCCAGCAACAGGCGGGCGTAGCCGGGGTAATCGTGACGTTGCAAATACCGGAACAAGGGATGATCGGGAAACGCTGTCTGAATCAGCACGCGTCCGGGTTTGTCAGCGCGTCCGGCGCGCCCGGCTACTTGCATCAGCTGGGCGAACAAGCGTTCGGTGGCGCGAAAGTCGGGGCTGTAAAGCGCACCGTCGGTATCGAGAATCAGGGCCAGGGTCATGTTGGGGAAGTCGTGGCCTTTGGCCAGCATTTGCGTGCCAACCAGAATGTCGAGCGCGCCGCCGTGAACGGCTTCTCCCAGCTCGCTCCAGGCGCGGGGACGCATGCTGTCACGGTCTATGCGGCGGATACGCGCAGTGGGAAGCAGCGCCGTCAGTGTTTCTTCCAGCCGCTGGGTTCCCTGGCCGAGCGCTTTGAGGTCGGGACTGCCGCAGCCTGGGCATTCGGTCGGGATGCGCGACTCGAACCCGCAGTGGTGGCATTTCAGGCGGCGGGCGGATTGGTGCAGCACCAAGCGAGCCGAGCAACTGGGGCAGGGCGATACCCAGGCGCAGCTCGGACAATACAGTGCGGGGGCGTAACCGCGTCGGTTGAGGAACACCAGACTTTGTTCGCCGCGTGCCAGGGTTTCGCTGAGTGCTTGCAGCGCGGGACGCGTGAGACCGTTGTCGAGCGGAATATGTTTGAGGTCAACCAGTTCGATGCTGGGAAGTTGCGCCTGGCTGATTGCGCGCTGCTTCAGCTCGATCAGCTGGTAGCGGCCGCTTAACGCGTTCGCATAGCTTTCCAGCGAGGGCGTGGCCGAGCCTAGCAGCACCGGAATGTTGCACTGTTGCGCGCGTGCAATCGCTACGTCGCGCGCGGAATAACGCAGGCCATCCTGCTGCTTGAATGACAGGTCGTGTTCCTCGTCAACCACGATCAAGCCCACACGGGGCAGCGGGGTAAAAACCGACAGCCGGGTGCCGAGCAGCAAATCGGCATCTGGTGCAGCGAGCCAGTTCTCGGTGCGCGATCCTTCGCTTAAACCGCTGTGCAGCGTGGCCATGCGCCGACCAGGAAAGCGGCGGCGAAAATGCTGTTCCAGTTGCGGGGTAAGCGAAATTTCAGGGATCAGCACCAGCGCTTGCTGGCCCTGTTCCAGCACTGCGTCGATCAGCCGCAGGTACAACTCGGTTTTACCGCTGCCGGTGACGCCATGGATCAAATGAACGCCGAATTGCCCGAGTTTCGGGAGCAGGCGGTCAAGTGCGGCTTGTTGCTCGGTGGTTGCTTGTGGGGCCGCGGCGGTAGGTTGTGCGCTGCCAGCAGGCGGCTGCCGTGACCACTCGGCCCAGCCCGCCGTTACCAGTGCCGTTGCGTGCCGGCTCTGCTTATTCGTGCGCACGGCTTCGCGGGTTTGCGGCGCCACCCGCAAGGTATCGAGCAGTGCCAGTTGGGCTTTGGCGCGCGCGGCTGGCGTGGCTGCCTGCCCGGCCTTGGTCAGTACCAGCCAGGGCATGGCCGCGACAAATGGCACAGCGTTGCGCAGTCGCGGCGGCAAGGTTGCCAGCAGAATTGCGCCCAGCGGATAGTGGTAGTAGTCGGCGCAAAACTGTGCCAGACGGAGGATGTCGGGAGACAGCGCGGGGCGATCGTCAAATACGCGGATCACTTCGCGTAGTTTGTCGGCCGGGATATCGCTGTGAGTTGGCTGGCTCAGTGCAACGCCGATTTGCCGGGTGCGGCCAAACGGAACCTCGACGAGGCTGCCCGGCGGCACACTGCTCAGATTATCCGGCAGGCGATAGTCGAACAGCCGGTGCAGTGGCGTATCGAGCGCGACCTGGAGGATGGACGACATAACTTAACGGCGATTCTTGGTTGAAAATCAGGGAAATCTTGCTAAGTTGTTGTTTGGAAAGCTTTATTCTATTTTGTCCACCAAGTCTGTGGATAATTATGTGAGTGCTTTGGTTTGAAGCCTCCCAAACGCCCGTATTCAGGCGGATGCGGGCAATCGGCTAAAAAGCAGGCAAACGAATAAATGCTTTTTTATCATAAGCTTATAAACATGCGTTGGCTGTCAAGGATTTGATGTAAAAAAAGCTGCCTTGCACCAACGCTGTGCATAAGTGAGCTGTCACTTCGCCAGCCTGCACCAAGCGGTTAGCACCTTCATGGTGCGTAACCCACTGTTTAAAATGCTTATTGTTGCTGGATTCCGGTGATCACCCAACCGCCTTGACCGTTTATGGGCTTGCTCAGGTACCACACTTCATCAAGCGCGACAGGCGCGGCGCCGGCTTCTTCCCGCACCTGGCCGGTGAAACGCACACTGACGACGTGGCGATTGTCTTCGTCGACTGCTTCCAGCACCTCGGCGTTGAGCATCAACACGTCGGTCGTCTGGGGAGCATCGCCACGTTCAGCCAGTTGCATGCTGATTGCAGCGAACACCTCTGGCGCAGTAAAGGCGCGCACATCGTCCAGATTGCGGGCATCAAACGCAGCCTGCAGGCGGATGAAGTTGAGCTTGGCTTCGCGTGCGAACGCATCGGCATCGAAACCGGGCGGGAAGGTGCCGGTGCTGGCTGCGTAGCTGCCACCGAAGGCGGCAGGGGTCTGGTCAAATGCGACCGGTGAATTTTGCGGCATCCCGGCGTACTGCATGGCAGGCGTAGCCGGTGCATTGCGGCGCATGAACCAGCGAAACAGCATGAATGCGGCCAATGCCAGCAATGCCATCATCATGAAATTGGCCATGCCTTCGCCCATTCCCAGATGCGAAAACAGTGCGGCCAAGCCCAGGCCGGCGGCCAGACCGGCAATCGGACCCATCCAGGAGTTTTTCTTCGGCGCAGCCGTGGGTGCCGCACCTTGCTGCTGCGGGGTGGGCGCGGCGGTTTGCTTGGTGGGTGCACTACGTTGCATGCCGAACGACTTGCCACCACCAAAGCGCTTGGCTTCAGCGTGGTCGATCGCGAAGCCGAAGCTGATGAAAAGAGCAAACAGGCTGATAAAAATACGTTTCATGGCGAATCCTTGGAAATTGAATGAGTTAGTACGGTGTGGGGGGAAAAGGTTCGGGCTCAGGCGCGAATCGCGCGGCTCTGGCTGTGGACTGCATCCACCAGGACGCTCACTTTGTCGGGGTCGGTGAACTGCGAAATGCCGTGGCCGAGGTTGAACACATGGCCGGGATGGTTGCCATAGGCATTCAGGATATGCCCGACTTCACTGCGGATGATGTCCGGGGTGCCGTGCAGAACGTTGGGGTCGAGGTTGCCCTGCAGCGCGACCTGGCCGCCGACGCGGCGGCGGGCTTCGCCGATGTCGGTGCTCCAGTCCAGTCCCACAGCGTCGGCGCCAATTGCCGCGATGGCTTCCAGCCAGTTGCCGCCGCCTTTGGTGAAGATGATGCTCGGTACGTGGCGGCCGTCGCGCTCCTTGATCAGCCCGGCGACGATGCGTTCCATGTAATCGAGCGAGAACTCGCGGTAGGCATGCGGGGAAAGACTGCCGCCCCACGAGTCGAAAATCATCACCGCCTGTGCGCCCGCTTCAATTTGCGCATTGAGATAGTCGATCACCGCGCGGGTGTTGATTTCCAGAATGCGGTGCAGCAAATCGGGGCGGCTGTACAGCATGGTCTTGATATGGCGGTAGTCGTCCGAACTGCCGCCTTCGACCATGTAACACGCCAGCGTGTAAGGGCTGCCGGAAAAGCCGATCAGCGGCACCGAACCATCCAGCGCGCGGCGGATGCTTTTGACCGCATCCATCACATAGCCGAGCTTGTCGGTCGGGTCGGGCGCGGTGAGGTCGCGAATTTCCCATTCGTCGCGCAGCGGGCGCTCGAAGCGCGGGCCTTCGCCCTGGGCGAAATACAGGCCCAGACCCATCGCGTCGGGCACGGTGAGGATGTCGGAAAACAGAATGGCGGCGTCGAGCGGATAGCGTGCCAGCGGTTGCAACGTCACTTCGGTCGCCAGGTCGGGCGACTTGCACAGGGTCAGGAAGTCACCGGCGCGGGCGCGGGTGGCGTTGTATTCAGGCAGATAGCGACCGGCCTGACGCATCAGCCAGAGCGGGGTGTAATCGGTGGGCTGGCGCATCAGCGCGCGCAGAAAGGTATCGTTCTTGAGGGCGGTCATGAAAAGAGCCGGTTCAACAAAGGCCGCATTCTAACAGGCCATGCGCGCACCTTAAGCCGACCCTAAGCGCGTGTCTCGTCGAATCGCAGTGAAACCCCCAAGCCATGTCCTCCATCCGCGCGCGGTAGCCCGTCGCCCAGATCGAGTTGCGCATTCGACAAGGCGGCAATGCGGGCAACGATGGACAGCCCGAGACCGCAGCCTTCCGCCTCGACCTCGCCGCGCACGAAGCGCGCGCTCAACTGCGCGCGCAGCGCTGCCGCCACCCCGGGACCGTCGTCCGCAACCGTGAGGATGCAGGCCGATCCGCTGCGCGCAAGGCGCACCTCGATGCGTGCGCCCTCACCGGCATAGCGCAGGGCGTTGTCGATCAGGTTGCGCAGCGCGATGCGCAGCCACGCCTCGGTCACCGCAACCCGGCAGCCCGGCGCCGCCTCGACCACCAGCGATTGCAACTGACGTTGCGCCTGCGGCAGCAGCTCGGCGCACACTGCGGCGAGGGTACTGGCTGGATCGAGTGGCGCGGGTGCACTGCCCTGACTGGCCGGGTCGACGCGCGCCAGCGTCAGCAATTGCTCGACCAGATGGGTCATCCGGTCGACACCCGCGATGACCTGGGTCAGCGCATGCTGCTGGCTGTCGGCCGTTTGGGCGCGCATCGCCACCTGTGCCTGCACCTTCAATGCGGCAAGCGGGGTACGCAATTCGTGCGCAGCATCAGCGGTGAAGCGGCGTTCGTTTTCGAAGGCTTCGGCAACCCGCCGGATGAGCGCGTTGAGTGCACCACGCAGCGGGGCGATTTCGCTCGGCAGGGGGATCGAGCCGTCGAGCGGAGCCAGCGCCTGCGCGTCGAGTGCGCTGACCTGCCGCGCAACGGCATCAACCGGCCGCAGCGAGCGGCCGACCACCCACCATACAGCCAGGGCCATCAGCGGCAATGCGAGCGCAGCCGGAATCAGCAGCGACAGGCCAATTTCACGCGCCAGCTGCACGCGTGCGGCATGTGCCTGCGCGACCACGACGCGGTATTCGGCATCGTCGTCCTGCAGCGCATAAAAGCGCCAGCGCGCATCCTGATAGGAGCGCTCGCTGAAACCGTCGGGCAGGCTGGCCTCGAATGCGTTGTGGCCGGGCGAGGTCACCAGGCGCCGCATCGTGCCGTGGTCGGTGTGCCAGATCTCGAACACGATCGGTACCGGGTTACGCCCTGCGTGTTCGTGCAGTTCCTTGACGAAATGCTCCACCTCGCCGCCTGCCACAATCGCCAGCAGCGTCTCGGCCACTTGCGTCAGCTGACTGTCGAGCAGTGCGTCGGCTGCGTGGTGCGCGCGCTGGTAGACCACCCATGCCGACATCAGCCAGATGGCCGCCACCGCAGCGGTCAGCAGCCACACCAGCCGGC
>Ga0156726_1116_pt1 | contig 23122 bp, 20 predicted proteins | sample RifOxyD1_FD_112055 | JGI IMG/M metagenome (GOLD analysis project Ga0156726, IMG submission 112055) | Hydrogenophilales bacterium RIFOXYD1_FULL_62_11
CTTGAGGAAATACTCGACCGCCTTGACGTCGTGATTGGTCGTCGCCTCGATCGCCTTGACGCGTTCGGCATCCGCCACCGAAAAGGTGTCGGCGATGCCATCGAGCAAGCCAATGGCCGCTTCGGAAAACGCAGGGACTTCAGCGATGGCGGTTTCAGCCGCCAGCGCCTTCAGCCATTCAATCTCGACAATGACGCGGTATTTGATCAGCGCATATTCGCTGAAAAAATCGCGCAGGCTTTCGATCTTGCTGCCGTAGCGGCCATCCAGCGGCGACAAGGCGGTGAGTGCAGTGAGTTCCATCGTGTTGTCCGGTATTGGTTATTAGATTGGTTAAACAGTGCGCCTGCGCGTCACGTTAAACGGTGCGTCTGTCGCGCACGGCCTGCGCCAGCGTGCCGCTGTCGACATACTCCAGCTCGCCGCCGACCGGCACGCCACGCGCCAGCCGGCTGACCTTGATGCCGCGCGCTTTCAGCAGTTCGCCGATGGTGTGCGCGGTGGCCTCGCCTTCGGGGGTGAAGTTGGTGGCGAGCAGCACTTCCTCGACCACGCCATCCAGCGCCCGGGCGATCAGGCGATCGAGATGGATCTCGCGCGGACCGATGCCGTCGAGCGGACTCAAGCGCCCCATCAGCACAAAGTAAAGGCCGTTGTAGCTTTGAGTGGCTTCCATCATGTTGAAGTCGGCGGGCATTTCGACCACAGCCAGTTGCCGTTTGTCGCGGCGCGGGCTCAAGCAGACCTCACACACCTCGGCTTCGGAAAAATTGTTGCACAGGCTGCAATGATGCAGATGCGTCAGCGCATGGTTGAGCGCGCCCACCAGCGATTCAGCACCGCGCCGGTCGCGCTGCAACAAGTGATACGCCATGCGTGCGGCAGACTTGGGGCCCACGCCGGGCAGCACGCGCAGCGCACTGATCAGGTTTTCCAGCGCGGCGGGTTGCATCTCGGTGGGTTCTCAGAAAGGCAGCTTCATCCCGGGCGGAATTGGCAGGCCGGCGGTGACGCTGCCCATTTTTTCCTGCACGGTGGACTCGACCTTGCGCACCGCGTCGTTCATGGCGGCGGCGATCAGGTCTTCCAGCATCTCCTTGTCATCGCCCATCAGGCTGGGGTCAATGGTGACGCGGCGCACGTCGTATTTGCAGGTCATCGTGACCTTGACCATGCCTGCGCCGCTTTGCCCTTCGATTTCGATTTCAGCCAGCTTGGCCTGCATTTTGGCCATGTTTTCCTGCACTTGCTGAACCTGCTTCATCATGTTGCCGATGCCGCCTTTCATCATGTTGATTCTCCTAAGGGTTGAATGGTTGAGGCGTCGATCTGGCCGCCAAACTGCTCGACCAGCTCACGCACGAATGGATCGGACTCGATGGCCGCCACGGCTTCAGCCTGGCGCTCATCCTTGATGCGGGTGCGTACCTGCTGCGGGGTTTTCTCAACCGCCGCGCCCAGCTCGATTGACACGGTGAGGGCTGGGCCAAACTTGTCGCGCAGCGCTGCCACCAGCTTGTCCTGATAGGCACGGTCGAGCAGATGTTTATGCGCTTCGGCGACGCGCAGCATCACCGACGCGTCCGTCTGCGCTACCAGCTCGCAGTGGTCAGCCAGCATCTTGGCCATACCGCCGAGGCGCAGGGACGCGACAACGGCGAGCCAGTCCCAGGCTGCATGCGGCGTCGGTTCACTGGCGATCAATGCGGGTTCAGGTGCGGACGGAAGAGCAGCGACCGGCGACGCCACATCAGGCGCTGCAATAACCGGCGCAGGTGACGCAGCGGGCACAGCCACAGGTGCGGCGACCGGTGCGGCCGCCAGCATAGCCGCACGCGGCGCGGGTTCAACCCGTGATGCTGTCGCCACCCGCGCCGGCGCCGGACGCTCCTGCGGCGTACGGTTCCCCGCGCCCGGTGCAAACGCCAGCATCCGCAGCAGCGTCATGCAAAACCCCGACACCTCATCCGGCGCATAGGGCAAATCTCGGCGGCCATTCAGCACAATCTGGTAATACAGCTGCACGGTTTCGGCATTGAGCTGGCTCGCCGCCATCTGCATCCGTTCATCCTCAAAGCTGGCTTCCAGCGCGCCGCTTTTAATTGAGTCGGGCGCATGCAACATCAACGCCAGCTGTGTCAGCAGGCTGCCCATGTCCTGCAGCGCCGCATCGAACGCCATGCCGCCTTCGGCAAGTTGCTGCGCCTGCTGCATCAGGCCATCGGCATCGTTCGCCGCCAGCGCATCGAGCAGATCAAACAGATAATCGCGCCGCACCGTACCGAGCATCGCCTCGACACCTGCCGCTTCGATGGCGCCGCCACCGTAGGCGATCGCCTGATCGGTCAGCGAAAGCGCGTCGCGCATACTGCCCGCCGCTGCGCGCGCCAACAGGTTCAACGCCGCCGGCTCGGCGTTGACGTTTTCGTCAGCCAGCACTTCGGCCAGATGCTGCGCCACCAGCGCAGGCGGCATCGGCTTCAGGTTGAACTGCAGGCAGCGCGACAACACCGTCACCGGAATCTTCTGCGGGTCAGTGGTGGCGAGAATGAATTTGACGTGTGCGGGCGGCTCTTCCAGCGTCTTCAACATCGAGTTGAACGCGGGTTTCGACAGCATGTGCACTTCGTCGATGATGTAGACCTTGTAGCGACCAACCGTCGGCGCGTATTGCGCGTTGTCGAGCACTTCACGCATGTTGTCGACGCCAGTATTCGACGCCGCGTCGAGCTCCAGCAAGTCGACAAACCGTCCGGCATCGATCTGGGTGCAGGCCGAGCACACGCCGCATGGCGTGGCGGTGACGCCGGTTTCGCAATTGAGGCACTTGGCCAGAATCCGCGCCAGCGTGGTCTTGCCCACCCCGCGCGTACCGGTCAGCAGATAGGCATGATGCAGCCGCCCCTGCGTCAGCGCATTCGAGAGCGCCCGCACCACATGCTCCTGCCCCTTGAGATCAGCGAACACGCGCGGCCGCCACTTGCGCGCCAGCGCCAGTGCGGGAGAAGCAGATTCGCCGAAGAGATCAGTCATGGTGAGGGGCTAGGGGTCAGCGGCCAGGATTCAGAGGTCAGGAAAAAGCGATTTTTCAACGGTTTGCGCTTGCGCAAGCGTCACATCCTGATCCCTGAATCCTGACCCCTGAATCCTGAAAAAAAGTGGCGAGCCTGACCCCGGCACTGGCATCGCTCGCTGGGGCTGCTTCCTTCCGGACCTGACCCGATTCACGAACTAGCCATGCGGGGAGACCCGCCGCGAGCATTTTAACGCAGATGCGCGGCGCACCCTATAGAAAAACCGGCAAAGCCATGCTGAAGCGGCGCTTTAACGCGCAATCGGGCCAAAGCCACCTTGCTGCGAGCAAAGACCGGGATTATTCCTCATCCGCCGGCACCGCCAACCGGCGCTTTTTCACCGCATCCGCCAGCATTCGCAGCAGCGGGATCGTGTCGTCCCAGCCGATACAGGCGTCAGTAATGGATTGCGCATAGGCCAGCGGCTGGCCGGGGATGAGGTCCTGCCGTCCCGCAGTCAAATGGCTTTCGACCATCATGCCGATGATGCGGGTGTCGCCGCCCGCCACCTGCGCGGCGACATCGGCACCGACGTCGATCTGGCGCTGGTACTGCTTGCTGGCGTTGGCATGGGAAAAATCGATCATCACCTGCGGGCGCAAGCCTGCGGCAGCGAGTTCCTGGCAGGCCACCTCGACGTTGGCGGCATCGTAGTTCGGTGTTTTGCCGCCACGCAGGATCACATGGGTGTCTTCATTGCCGGAAGTGCTGAACACGCCGACATGGCCCGATTTGGTGATCGAGATGAAATGGTGACGCGCGGCGGCGGCCTTGATCGCATCGGCCGCGATGCGCAGGCTGCCGTCGGTACCGTTCTTGAAGCCGACCGGGCACGACAAGCCGGAAGCCAGCTGGCGGTGCGACTGCGACTCGGTGGTGCGCGCGCCGATGGCGCCCCAGCTCACCAGGTCGGCGATGTATTGCGGCGAAATCAGGTCGAGAAACTCGGTGGCGCAGGGCAGGCCGATTTCGTTGATTTCCAGCAGGAGCTTGCGCGCCAGGCGCAGGCCTTCATTGATGTCGTGGCTTTCGTCCAGATGCGGGTCGTTGATGAGCCCTTTCCAGCCAACGGTGGTGCGGGGCTTTTCGAAGTACACGCGCATGACGATGATGATTTCGTGCGCCAGCTCATCGGCCAGCAGCTTCAGCTTTTTCGCGTAATCGATCGCCGCAGCCGGATCGTGGATCGAGCAGGGCCCGACGACGATGAACAGGCGGTCATCCGCGCCACGCAGCACATCATGAATGGCGCTGCGCGCGCGCGTCACATGCGCCAGCACGGTTTCGTTGGCGCGGAGTTCCCGCATGATCTGCATCGGGGCGAGCAGTTCGCCGCTTTGCTCGATGCGGGTGTCGTCGGTGCGGGTGGTCGTCATGGTGTGGCTCCTGGGTTTATGCAGCGGCGGCTTAAACAAAAAACCGCCAGCGGGCTGGCGGTTTCGTTAAGCAAGCTGACCAGTTCAGCGCCTCCCGACCGCCTTGGGCGAGGGATAAAAGCAGCTAAAAAAGGACAGCATGGCCGGGGTCATGCGCGCCAGTCTATCAAAACCCGCCGACCTGCGACAACCGCAGGCGCATGTCACGTTATCGGCACCCCGTCAAACCCGGGCGCCCCACCCTATAATCGGGGCAAAATCAAGCGAAGCAGAGGGAATGATGAACAACGAGATTGACAGCCGGCACGCCGGCCAGGACTTGCGGCGTGACAAGCGTTTTCAGGTATCCCAGGCGGCCATCATCACGCAAGCCGGGCATCCCGAAATCGCCTGCGAGATTCGTGATTTTTGCGTGGGCGGGCTTTTCCTCAAATTCACCAATCCGGAAGTGGCCATCGCGGCGCTGGCCAAGCGTGCCAATGCCGAGGTGGAAATTGTCTTCACCTCGGCGTCGAGCAACGCCACGCTCAACTTCCAGGTGCCCGCGCTGCTTAAACGGCTGAGCCCACTCGGCGTCGGCGTCGCCTTCATCCGCCAGCCGCTCGACGCGCTGCGTGCGCTGCAGAAGCTGCGGATGGCGAGTCATCGGCAGAAACTCGCTGCGTTGCCCACCTCGGAAGCCTTCCCTCATCTGCGTCAAGCCAGCACTACGCTATTGAACGAAACCCTGCTGCAGGCACACGACCAGATGATGCGTGCGCTGGGCGACAAACTCGGCGCGGCGGCAATTCTGGCGACCGGCATTGTCGAGCACAGCGGATTATTGAGCGCGATGCACGAATTCAACCAGCACGCCACCCTGGTGCAAACCCGCTTTGTGCAGCAGGTAATGGACGCGCTAAAGCAGAATCAAACCCGTCAGGCCCAGATCAAATCAAGCCCCAACGACGGCGGCCTGGCCCTGGTAGACGAGCTGGATTTTGAAGACTGGCTTGCCACGTCCACCGATGCCCACAAGCTGGAAGAGCAGTTCCACGAGCAACTGGCCGATATCGAACCGCGCATCGGCCAGTTATTCGGCTTTGCCTGCGACCACAACACCAATCCGTTCGGCCCCAGTGTCATCGGCCATGCTTTCCGCAGTGCGGTGCAGGATGTTCCGGTATCGGCGCGCGCCCGGCAAGTAACCTATGCCACCTTGCGCGACGTGTTGTCCGACCAGCTCGCCCCCTTGTATTCGGAATTGCTGGCGATGCTTCCGGTTTCGCAGGTGGAAACCCAGTCACAGCACGCCACCCCGACAGCGCCCCCGACGCCTGCCAATACCCCCCAGGCTGTGCCAGACCAAGCGGAAGCAAGTCCGGCCGGCACCTCGCCTCCAAAGGGCGCACTCAGCCGCCTGACCAGTTCCCTGATGGATTTTTTTCAGCGCAATCAGAGCGCCCAGGGCAACGCGGCACCCGGCGCCCCGATGCCCTCGGGCGCACCGGCTTCGCAGACGAACCAGGGTGGCTACGCGCAGCCAGCCGGGGCGGGCGGCAGTCAAGCAATGCAGATGGGCGTTCCCGGCGTGGCGCATTCACCGGTATTGCAGCGTCTGGCGGCAGCGGGCGCCTTGCCGCCAGCGGTTACTCAGGAGATGCAACGTTCGGTCGACATGTTCGGCGCGCTGTTCGACACCATGCACGCCGAAAAAACCGTCAGCGAAGGAATGCGGCCGTTTTTCCAGCAGCTTGAAACCAGCCTCGTCAAGCTGGCCATGTCCGACCCGCAGTTCCTCAACTCGCCCAGCCATCCCGCGCACAAGGTGTTGAACACGCTCGACCGCATCAGCATGGTGGCGGGCGACGACGGCAAAATCGGCGATGCGCGTCTGATGCGGCTGATGAGCCGCTGGACCGACCGCATCAATGCCGAAGCCGACAAAAACCCGGGCGTGTTCGAAGAGGCGCGCACCCAGCTCGAACGCGTGGTCAAGCCACTGTTGAGCGAGCGCGCCGCACGCGTATTCCGTTTGCAGGAAATGTGCGAAGGCCGCCAGAACGCCGAAATCGTCAAGCAGCGCATCCTGCGCGAACTGCTGGCGCGGCTGGACACCCAGCCGGTGCCCAACGCCGTGATCGAACTGCTGAACGGTGGCTGGCGCAATGTGTTGTTCATTGCGGAAATGCGCCACGGGATCGACAGCGACGAAGCACGCGAAGCCTGGCAGGTGTTGCGGCAATTATGTGGCTGGCTGGATCCGGATCTCGCCGAGCCGCCGACGGCCACCGATATTCAGGCCCTGCTGCAGCGTATCGACCAGGAACTCACTCAGGTTTGCGCCGACAAATTCGCGCAGGACCGCATCGTCGACCAGCTTGCATCCGCGCTGTTCGAAACCGACAAATCGCAGCACCCGCGCACCGCGATTGCCGCCCGCCTGATCGATGCCGCCAGCGAGCCGCTCAGCGAAGCCCAGGACAACCTGGCCGAGCGCCTGCGCGTTGGCGACTGGCTGCAATTCAAGTCGCAGGACACGCCGCTCAACCTGATCTGGATCGGTGACCAGCCGCACGTGTACGTATTCGCCAACTATCGCGGCATCAAAAAACTCGACCTCAAGCGACCCGAATTGCTGCAAACGCTGGAAGAAGGCGATGCGGAATGGACCGAAGACCTCGAGCTGCCGCTGATGGATCGCTCCTACAGCGCGATGATCCAGAAAATGCAGCGCGACCTGCTGTGGCAGGCCTCGCACGACTCCGCCACAGGCCTGGCCAACCGCAAGAGTTTTTTCCGCGCGATCCGTCGCGCCTGGTTGCGCAGCCAGACAACAGTGGGCGGCTATGCCGTCGGCGTCATCCAGCTCGACATCCACAACCCGGCGGGTGAGGCGGTGGGAAGTGAAACGCGCATTCCCATCCTGCGCGATCTCGCCCAACTGCTGCCGACCCTGCTGCCTGCCAGCGCCCAACTGGCGCGCGCCGGTGAATCCGGTCTGGCATTCTGGATCGAGGCCACCGACGGCGAAGCTGCCCAAACCCAGGCCGAAACGCTATTGAGCACACTGACCGCCCATCCGCAGGAAATCAATGGCATACGCTACCGCGTGCAAATGGCGGCGGGCCTGATGTGGGCCAGCGACTGCCTCAGCCCGGAAACCTATTTCGACAACGCCAACGCTGCCAGCGCCCGCGCCCGCGAATCGGGGCAGGCGGTGGTGCTGTACAGCAGCGAAGTCAACGACAGCGGCGTGCTGGCGCTGGCGCAGTGGGCGCACGAACTCACCGCCATCCTCGCCAACAACCAGCTCAGCCTCAACTGCCAGCCGGTGGTGGCTGCAGCCGACGCCACGCGCACCCCGCTGTATTACGAAGTGCTGCTACACCCCACCGCGCATGACGAACGCGCCATCGCCACGGGCGACCTGATCGACGTCGCCGCCCGCCTGCAACGCATCACCGAGATCGATCGCTGGGTGGTGAAAACCGTCCTGCACTGGATGCGCGACCACCCTGAAAAGGTCGCGTCGATCGGCGGCCTGTCGATCAACCTGTCCGGCCAGTCGGTCACCAATCCGCTGTTCCTCAAGTTCCTGCTGGCCGAACTGGTGCGCGGCGACCTGCCCGGCAACAAGCTTATTTTCGAAATCAGCGAAGCCGATGCCGTCGAAGGCCATGCCCAGACCCAGCTGTTCATGCGCCAACTCCAGCGCCACGGCTGCCGCTTCACCCTCGACGACTTCGGCATCGGCAGCAGTTCCTACACCAGCCTGAAGAGCATGAAGCTCGACTACCTGAAAATCGACCGCACCCTGGTACGCGAAATTGGCACCAGCATGATCGACGAAGCCCTGGTGCGATCCATCCTGGAAACCGGCAGCTTCCTGGGGATCAAGACCGTGGCTGGCTTCATCGAAGACCCCGACCTCCTCGCCACACTGGTCGAAATGGGGGTCGATTGCGTGCAGGGGTATTTCATCGGCGAACCGCAGCCGCTGGACAGTTTGGAGTGAACAGCCACCACCCCGCGACCTGCGCAGCGGGTCACGGGGTTCATGAACGAGAGGGTTTCAGGCGAGTCGGGAAGGTTTGGGGGAAGGCTGAACGATTTACCCAATCTGTTGCGTCGATCGGTTGAACCTACAACCCAAAGCGGATATTGGTCGGTTCGAAAAGCAAACGTTCAACGCTTGCAGCAGAGGCGCGACGTCAGGAGCGTCCCTTGCCTGCATTTATTCGGCGTTATGGGTGTCATCGAAAACCTCAACCCCAACAATGTACTGCGCGTATTCATGGTAGCCATTGAGGAATTCATCCATACCTTTTTTGTCCAGGACATAGGTGCTGAGATAAGGCTCATCAACATAGGGAGTGATCGCTGTGACTTTGTATTTTGCCCCTGAGTAACGCTTCTCTTGCTCTTTGCTGATTGGGCGTTTTTCAACTGCTTTACCAGGCAACCCCCTGAATATTCGACGAAGCTCCGTTATGACCTTTACCCCCAGGTTAGCCAAACTCTCCGCGTCTTGGGCTTTGATAGACTCGCCATGTATCGCTCGATTTGCCAGAGAAAGAACGTCTCGAACACTGGACTGTAGCGCAACAGGAATCACCCGCTTTTCTGCGAGCTCGTTCAGCAGCCTATTTAGAGGCACCTTATCAATATCAAGTTCAGGTTGTTCGACGCGGAAATATATGGCTTTTAAGAGTCGTTCCAACTCTATCCTGAGCTTTGCCATACCAAGCTGAGGATCTGATTCGACCAATTTTGGAATATCAGAATGAATTAGGTTTGGCTTTTCAGGTTCGCCAATTTCTGAAGACTTCAGGTTTTCGCTAACCTTCTCGACTTCCCTTGATCCGATTTCAGCCTCAAAGTCCCCAATTTTAATTTTTTTGACCAACTCACTCAGCGGGGCCAAAACGATTACAACGAGCAGCAAGATGCTCGTTGTATCGACACTAAGATTTCCCCAGTCGAAGGTGTGAGATACCAGAAGAGCAAAGGCAAGAGCACTAACTGCTACTGGAGTGAATTTACTGAGCCTGCTCAGGTTCATGTGCGTTCCCGTTGCCTAACAATTATTCACCAGACCAGCCGGCAACTGAATTCGCAGAACATGCCGATGTGCCGTAACTGCTTGATTCATGGTTGGTTCGCCGCGTTGTTTGTCCGCTTATGCAATGATAATCCGGACCAAATGTCTGTTGTGGGAGAAAGGCTCAGATGACCGCTTCTGGCCGACTACCGCCACTCGCGCAGTTCAAACCCGGCTGTCTTACCCATACAACTGAACGGCAAACCCCTCCCGCTCCCAGCCGCGAATCAGTTTCCAGCCGGCGCTTGCCGCGATGGCACTGAATTCGTCGCTGCGGAATTTGTAGGAGTTTTCGGTGTGCAGCGCTTCGCCCAGATTGAAATGAAAACGCTGGCCCGCCACGCTGACGGTTTGTTCAACCAGGCTGACCAGGTGCATTTCGATGCGCCCGGCGATCAGGTTGTAAAAGGCGTAGTGGCGGAACTGGCTGAGGTCGAAGTTGGCGTCGAGTTCGCGGTTCAAACGCGCCAGCAAATTCAGGTTGAACGCGGCGGTGACGCCCGCGCCGTCGTTGTAGGCCTGGTGTAGTTGGGCGGGGTCTTTCTTGAGATCGAAGCCGATGAGCAACTGGCCCGCTTCGCCTGCCAACTGGCGAAAGCGCGCGAGCAAGGCGGCGGCGTCAGCCGGCGCGAAGTTGCCGATGCTGGAGCCGGGGTAATAGACCAGCCGCCGATCTGCCGTGAGGTAAGGCGCGGCGGCTTCCAGATTGTGAATGAAGTCCATGCCCAGCGCGGTCACCGCCACCCCGGGGTAGTCGTTGGCAAGCAACTCGGCGGCAGCGGCGAGGGGTGCACCGGCAATGTCCAGCACCACGAGTTGATCGGGGTGCAACGCGCCGAGCAGGGCGCGGACTTTGAGGCAGTCGCCCGCGCCCGGCTCGATGACGCAATCGACCGCACCGATGGCGGCGGCGATCTCGGGCAAGTGTTGTTCCATCAGCGCGCGCTCGGTGCGGCAGAGCACGTATTCGGGCTGCGCGCAGATGGCCGCGAACAGGCGGCAACCGGCTTCGTCGTAGAAGTATTTGGGCGGGATGGCTTTGGGTTGCGCGGCCAGCCCCGCCAGCACATCGGCGCGCAGGTCGTCGCGTGCAGCGGGAAAGTCAAAAAACTGCAGCGTCATTCAGGCGACGACCGTCACGTTGGTTCCCGCCTGCAGGCTGCCGATTTCCACCGCGCCGGCAAAGCCGTGCTGGTGAAACACATCGAGCACGGCCTGACGCGATTCGGGTGCGCAACTCACCAGCAAGCCGCCACTGGTTTGCGGGTCGCTCAGGAGCGCCTGTTGCCAGTCGGCGATGCCTTCTGGCAGATTGACTTCAGCGCCGTAGCCCGCCCAGTTGCGCTGGCTGGCGCCGGTGATGTGGCCAGACTGTGCGAGTTCAGCCACCCCTGGCAGCAGGGGCAGGCGCGCGAGTTCAATGCGTGCGGCCAGCTTCGAGGCACGAGTGATTTCGAGCAGGTGGCCGGCAAGGCCAAAGCCGGTGATGTCGGTGAGCGCGTGGACACCGTCTATTCCTGCGAGATCGGTGCCGGCGGTGTTGAGCTGGGTCGTGGCGGCGATCATGGCCGCATATCGATCGGCGCTAAGCGCCTCTTTTTTAAGCGCGGCGCTGTAGATGCCGACCCCGAGCGGCTTGCCGAGAATCAGCACATCGCCCGCCTGGCCGCCCGAGTTTTTCTTGACGCGGCGCGGGTCGACCACGCCGATGCCGACCAGACCATAAATCGGTTCCGGCGCGTCGATGGAATGGCCGCCCGCAATCGGAATGCCGGCCGCCTTGCACACCGCTTCGCCACCCGCGAGAATCTGCCGGATGACGTCGTTGGACAGCTTGCCGATCGGCATGCCGACAATGGCGAGCGCGAACAGTGGCCGCCCGCCCATGGAATACACATCGGACAGGGCATTGGTTGCAGCGATGCGACCAAACTCATAGGGGTCGTCCACAATCGGCATGAAAAAATCGGTGGTGGCGACAATGGCCTGTTCGTCGTTCAGGCGATAAACCGCGGCGTCGTCGCCATGTTCGATGCCCACCAGCAGATCGGGATAGGCTGCCGCCATGTTCGATGTAAAAGGCGTGCCGGCGAGAATTTCGCGCAGCACGGCTGGCGCAATTTTGCAGCCGCAGCCGCCGCCATGTGAAAACTGGGTCAGGCGGACGGGAGGGTTAAGAGTGGGCTCGCTCATGTTCAGAATTCACCTGTCGTTTAAATTGAAAGTGTCGCTTGAATTTAGGGTATCTATATAGCATGAACCTTGATCGTCCCGTCAGCGGCCATACGCCGGATCAGCTCATCGCCAGCCTGGCGCAGGCGCGTGAGCAGCTGCGTGCGCTCGTCGCCTGCCTGCCGGCAGAGGGCTGGCTGGGGCCGCGTGACCCGGTTCTGAATCCGCCCTTGTGGGAGCTCGGTCACATCGTGTGGTTTCAGGAACGCTGGTGCCTGCGCGCGCAAGCGGATGGCAGCCTCGCCGCCAGCCGGGTGCCGGGTGCCGATGCGCTTTACGATTCGTCCGCTGTGCCGCACGACACGCGCTGGGATCTGGCTTTGCTGCCACCCGCAGCGCTCGATGCGTATGCCGACCAGGTAACCGCGGCGGTGGCGGCCCGACTGCGCAGTGCGTTCAGTCCTGCGCTGGCCTATATGGTCGAGCTGTGCCTGTATCACGAGCTGATGCATATCGAGGCCTGGTGGATGGCGTTTCAACACCTGGGTTATGCGCCACCCGCTGCGCTGGCGCTGCCGGACAACCTGCCCCTGCTCGCCAGCCGGCTGTCGCTTGCCGAGGCCGACGTGGCGCTGGGCAGCAGAGCCGATGACGGCTTTGTTTTCGACAACGAAAAATGGTGCCATACCGTGCACGTTCCGGCCTGCGACATCGACGCCAGCCTGGTAAGCGAGGCCACCTTTGCCGCCTTCGTTGACGCGGGCGGTTATCAGCATCGCGCGGTGTGGTCGCAAGCGGGATGGGACTGGCGCACGGCCAGCGGCGCGACTCACCCGGTGTATTGGCGCAAGACAGCGGCTGGCTGGCAGGTACGCCGTTTTACACACTGGTCGCCGCTGCGCGCGGGCGCACCCATGCTGCATGTGAATGGTTTTGAAGCCGAGGCCTGTGCGGCCTGGCTGGGGCGCCGTCTCCCCAGTGCCGCCGAATGGCAGCACGCTACCGGGTCGGCCGATTTTGACTGGGGCGCCGGCTGGGAGTGGACGCGCGATGCTTTCGCCCCCTACCCCGGATTTGAACCCGATCCGTACCGCGACTATTCGCAGCCCTGGTTCCACACCCGCCAGGAACTGCGCGGCGGCGGGCCGGTGACCGATGCGCGGCTCAAACGACCAGGCTTCCGCAATTTTTATTTGCCGCATCGACGCGATGCGTTTGCGGGCTTCCGCACGGCCAGCGCTTAAGCCAGAAACAATTCCAGCAGATCGTTCAAAAAGCGCTGACCCTGCACGCTGGGTTGCAGCCGGGTAGCGCCAGGCAACAGCAAACCCTGTGCACGCGCCTTTTCCAGCGCGGCGGTACACACAATCAACGGCAACCCGGTACGCGCCTCGAACAAGGCTGCAGGCACGCCCTCATTCAAGCGCAACGCATTCATCATGAATTCAAACGGCAGGTCGGCGCGGGTCAGGGTGCGGGTGTCGACGATGTGCGCGCCCTGTGCCACTGCGTCCATGTATTGCTGCGGATGCTTGGTGCGCATCTGGCGAATGATGCGGTCGTGAAAGCTGAGTTTGGAATGCGCGCCGGCACCGATGCCGAGGTAATCGCCGAACTGCCAATAGTTGAGATTGTGGCGGCTGGCGTGGTTTGGCCGCGCGTAGGCCGAGGTTTCGTAATGCTGCATGCCTGCCTCGATCAGCCGCGCTTCGACCGCCAGCTGCATGTCGGCGGCCAGGTCATCATCAGGCAGATTAGGCGGCGCAGTGTGGCCGAAGGGCGTATTCGGTTCGAGGGTCAGATGGTAGGCCGACAGATGCGGCGGCTGGAAGCTCAGCGCCGTGTCGATATCGGCCAGCGCCTCGGCCAGGGTTTGCCCCGGCAAGGCGTACATCAGATCGAGGTTGAAGGTGTCGAAATGGGTGGCAGCGAGTTCAGCCGCGCGGCGCGCTTCGGCATCATCGTGAATGCGCCCGAGCGCCTTGAGGTGACGCGGATTGAAACTCTGGATGCCGAGCGAGACACGCGTGACGCCTGCCGCGCGGAAGCCGGCGAATTTGGCCGCCTCCACCGTGCCAGGATTGGCTTCGAGCGTGATCTCCGCGCCAGGCGACAACTGCGTCAGGGTGCGCACGCCGGTGAGAATGCGGTCGATGCCTGCTGCCGAAAACAGGCTGGGCGTGCCGCCGCCGAAGAACACCGTGTGGAGGGTGCGCCCCCAGATGTCCGGCAGTGCACGTTCCAGATCCAGCAGCAGTGCGTCGATGTAGGCGGCTTCCGGAATCGCTTGCGCCGCATGCGAATTGAAGTCGCAGTAGGGGCACTTCTTCACGCACCACGGCAGGTGGATGTAGAGCGACAGCGGCGGCGAGACGGTCAGCCCGCCGCCCGCAAAGCGAACGACGGACTCAGCCAAGCTGCTTTAACTTGTTGACCAGATCGCGCAGCGCCTGGCCGCGATGGCTGATGGCGTTCTTGGTGTCTTCGTCGAACTCGGCGCCGGTTTTGCCATATTGCGGAACGAGGAAATACGGGTCGTAACCAAAGCCATTTTCGCCACGCGGCGTGTCGATGATTTCGCCATGCCAGCGGCCTTCCGAAATGATCGGCTCCGGATCGTCGGGGTGGCGCACGTAGACCATGACGCAGGTGTAGTGCGCGCGACGATTGGTCTCGTTGGCCAGCGCGGCGATCAGTTTCTCATTGTTGCGCTGGTCGGACTTGGGCTCGCCGGCATAGCGCGCGGAATAGACGCCGGGCGCGCCACCGAGCGCTTCGACGCAGATACCGGAGTCGTCCGCCAGCGCGGGCAAACCGCTGTGCGCGCTGGCGTGGCGCGCCTTGGCCAGGCAATTCTCGACGAAGGTGACGTGCGGCTCGGGGCAATCGGGCACGTCGAATTCGGATTGCGGCACCGCCTGGATATCCAGCGGTGCGAGGATGCGGGCGATTTCGCGCAGCTTGCCGGCGTTGCCGGAGGCGATGACGAGCTTGCTCATGCGTACAGCGCCGCAAGCTGGGCGGCGGTAATTTCCGTGATGCCCGCGCTGGCCAGGTCGATCAGCGCGTCCATGACGGCGCGCGAAAACGGCACGCCTTCGGCGGTGCCCTGCACTTCGACGATGCCGCCGCTGCCGGTGATCACCACGTTCATGTCGGTGTCGCAGCCGAAGTCTTCCACATAATCGAGATCCAGCACCGCTGCACCCTGATAGAGGCCGACCGAAACCGCGGCAATGCTGTCGTTCAACGGGGATTCGGTTAGTTTGCCGTCGCGCAGCAGACCGGCGACGGCATCGGCAACGGCCACGTAGGCGCCACAGATGCTCGCGCAGCGGGTGCCGCCGTCCGCCTGCAATACATCGCAGTCGATGTGCAAGGTGCGTTCGCCGAGCTTTTTCAGGTCGACCACGGCGCGCAGGCTGCGTCCGATCAGGCGCTGGATTTCCTGGGTGCGCCCGGACTGCTTGCCGCGCGCGGCTTCGCGGTCGCTGCGGGTGTGGGTGGAGCGCGGCAACATGCCGTATTCGGCGGTCACCCAGCCCTCGCCGCTGCCTTTTTTGTGCGGCGGAATTTTCTCCAGCACGCTGGCGGTGCACAGCACGCGGGTGTCGCCCATGGCGACCAGCACCGAGCCTTCGGCATGTTTGGTGTAACCACGGGTGAAAGATAGGGCGCGCAGCGCATCGGGCGCGCGGCCACTGGGGCGGGAGAAAGCAGTCATGGCAGCGGACAAAAAAGGAAAGCGCGATTTTACCGCGCTGCAGGTGTCCCGCTCACGCGGCGCGTGTGCCTTGCCTATTTAACCGAAATTTTCTGGATCGCCTGCTGGATTTCAGCGATGGCGCGCTCGATCTCGTCGTCCGACACCGCAGCGGAACCGGCGATCGGGCGATGCGCATTGATCTGGGTGGTGATGCCACCGTCTGGCAGCGCCAGGGTCGAAATGGAGTCTTTGCTTGGCATGCGCGCCTCGCCCCAGGTCATGGCAATCAGGCTGAGATTGTCGCCGTGCTCGCCGCCCCGGAATTCGGCGTGATCCATCAGATGGCGCACCGCGTCGTCCAGCGTATACGCATGCAGCAACGCAGCGAGTTCCTGGGCATTGATCATGCCCCAGATGCCATCGGTGCAGAGCAGCATGGTGTCGCCATCCGTCAGCGGGAGCGGTGCATTGCATTCCACCTGCGGGATGGCATAGCCGCCGAGGCAATTGGACACTTTGTTGCGCTCGGGGTGGTTGCCCGCTTCCTCTTCGCTGATGATGCCATCGCGCACCAGTTGCGCCACGGCGGTGTGGTCTTCGGTACGCGCGATCAGGCAGCCGTCGCTGAACAGATACAGGCGGGAATCGCCCACATGCGCCCAGTACGCCGTGCTGTCCTGCACCACCGAAGCCACCAGAGTGGTGTGCGGGATTTCGAGCAAGTCCTGGGCAATGGCGTAATCGTTGATCGCACTGTGGGCAAGCGCCGTTGCATCAGCCAGAAAAGCCATCGGGTCGTCCAGCCGCGGCTTGGCCATTTTCTGGAACAGGTCGGTCAGGGTCTGCACCGCGATCTGCGCGGCGATTTCGCCGTACATGTGACCGCCCATGCCATCCGCCACCACCATCAACAAGGCATCGCGACTGTAGGAATAGGCGACCCGATCCTGGTTGTTTTTGCGGCCCCCCTGACGTGACGCCTGGTAAATGGTGAATTTCATCGCGATAGCTTTAGAACAGATCTTTGGTCAGTGAATGCTTGATGCTACTCAAAAACGAGGGTCTTGGCAGCGTCATCGAGCTGCTATCCATCAATACCTTTTGCAAGCTAAACACACTTTGCGGGCGTTCCATATAGTTGAGCTTGAGGCAGTTGTCGATGGTTTCCAGCAACTGCGCAGAGTAGGTACCGCGCCAGTTCACCTGTGCCGGCACCATTTTATCGTTGAGCAGGCGCGCATCGGCTGCCTGCGGGGGGTAACCCGCCAGACAGGCATACAAACTCGCCCCCACACTGTAAATATCACTCCAGGGGCCAAGCCGTTCACGGTTGTGATACTGCTCGGGCGCGGCAAAACCCGGGGTATACATGGGCTGCAGCTTGCTTTCTTCCTGGGTCAGCGTTTGCCGCGCCGCTCCAAAGTCGATCAGCACCGGAGAACCGTCCAGACGGATATAGATGTTGGACGGCTTGATGTCGAGATGCAGCAGTTTGTGCGTATGCACTTCGCGCAGGCCGTTCAGCAGCTGCGCAAACACCCGGCGGATGAAGCTTTCGCGGATACTGCCGCGGTTGGCCTGGATATGCTGCTGCAGGGTCTTGCCCCGCTCGAAGCGCATCACCATGTACACCGTGTCATTGGCGCGGAAAAAGTTGACCACGCGGATGACGTTGGGGTGATTGATGCAGGCGAGCGCCCGGCCTTCTTCAAAAAAGCACTTCATGCCGTGCCGGAAAATATTGTTGTTTTCGGTCGAGTTGGCCTGCACGACGACCGAGCCTTCGGTACGCAGCACCAGCGCGCCCGGCAGGTATTCCTTGATGGCCACCGGCAGATTGGCATCATCGCGCGCCAGATACACCAAACTGAAGCCACCGCCGCCAATTTTGCGGACAATGGTGTATTCGTTCAGCCGGTATCCGTTTGGAAGTGCCTGGTTGGGTTGAGTCGCCATAATCGAACGTCTATTATCTTTTTGCAGTTTACCGGCCACGCCAGCCATCAAATACACCCTGGCTATGCGCCAGCCATCTTTTTTAACTCACGCACACCTTGAATATGACCAGCAGCATGACCGGGTTCGCCGCCCACAGCATCAACCTTGAGCATGCCAACGTCAATTTTGACTTGCGTAGCGTCAACCAGCGTTATCTCGAACTGCATTTCCGCCTCGCCGACGAAGTGCGCATCCTGGAACCGCAGTTGCGCGAACTTATCCAGCAGCGGCTTACGCGGGGCAAGGTGGAATGTCGCGTCAGCCTCAACCCGAATGCCGTCGCCACGCCCGATAACGGCTTGAATCCGACGATTCTTGAGCGTTTGGCGCGCTGGCAAGCCGAAGTGCAGCAACGGCTGCCGGACAGCGCGTCCCTGAGCGTCAACGACATCCTGCGCTGGCCGGGCGCAATGCCGGCGGTCATGCAATCGCAAGATACGCTGAACGAAGCCGTGCTGGCCGGGGTGCGCGCCACGCTGGACGAGATGGAGGAAAGTCGCCAGCGTGAGGGTGCCAAGCTCGAACAGCACATTCTCGACCGCCTTGCCGCCGCCGAAGCCCAGGTGGAAACCCTGCGCCCCTTGCTGCCGACCCTGATCGCCGCCCAGGGCGACAAACTGACCGAACGCCTGCATGCAGCACTCGGCGAGGCCGGGCATGAACGCCTGGCACAGGAAATCGTGCTGGCGGCGCAAAAAGCCGACATCGACGAGGAGCTTTCCCGCCTGTCCACCCATTTTGCGGAAGTTCGCCGGGTGTTGACTCAATCCGGCGCGGTCGGCAAACGGCTCGATTTTCTGATGCAGGAATTGCATCGAGAGGCCAATACGCTGGGCTCAAAATCGGTGGCGGTGGAAACCTCGCGCGTATCGCTCGAACTCAAGGTACTGATCGAACAAATGCGCGAACAAGTGCAAAATATCGAATAAGCAGAACAAGAGAACCTGGAACAACCATGACCCCATCTTCCTCATCCGGCGTGCTTTACGTCGTCAGCGCCCCGTCCGGCGCCGGCAAAACCAGCCTGGTCAAAGCCTTGCTCAAAGTCGACCCGGCCATTCGCTTGTCGGTCTCCCACACCACCCGCGCGCCGCGTCCCGGCGAAACCAACGGACGCGATTACCATTTCGTCAGCCGCGAACAGTTCCAGATCATGCTGGCTGAAGGCGAATTTCTGGAACACGCCGAGGTGTATGGCAATTTTTACGGCACCGCAAAAGGCAGCATCACCCACGATCTCAACGCAGGCCATGATGTGCTGCTGGAAATCGACTGGCAGGGCGCCGGCCAGATCAAGCAGCATTTCCCGCACTCCGCGTCGATTTACATTCTGCCGCCCTCGTTCAACGCGTTGCGCACACGGCTGGCCGGACGCGGGCAGGACAGCGACGAAGTCATCGAGCGCCGCCTGGCGGCCGCTGCTCACGATGTCGCTCACGCCGATGCGTTCGACTATATAATCATCAACGATGATTTCGAGCATGCCTCACTGGATCTGCTCGCCATCACCCGCAGCATTCGCCTCGAAACCGCGCGCCAATTGGTTCGGCACACCGCCCTTTTCGAGGAGTTCCGGCGTATCTGATTGATCTGGTTTCAATTTTTCGTATTGAATTGATTTGTACCCAACACCCATGGCGCACCCGCGCCACCTGAGCAGGAGTATCCCTATGGCTCGTATTACCGTTGACGATTGCATTCCCATGTTCCCCAACCGCTTCGAGCTGACGCTCGCCGCGACCTACCGTGCCCGCCAGCTGGTGCAAGGCTCACAAGCCATGGTCGAATCGAGCGACAAGGCCGTGGTCACCGCGCTGCGCGAAATTGCAGCAGGCAAAGTCGGTCCGGAAATTCTCAATCGAGGCCGTGCCTGAGAATCAGCCCATTCCGCAACCGGCGCACCCGCACCGTGCGCCGACGTTGACTCACGAATTCGACTCGCTGCGCCCCAAGCTGGCGTATCTCACGCCGGACGAAATCAGCACCCTGGAAGTTGCCTACGAATTCAGCCGTAGCGCCCACGAAGGCCAGTTTCGCAAGAGCGGCGAGCCCTACATTTCCCATCCGCTGGCGGTCGCCGGCATCCTTGCAGAATGGCATCTGGACGCGCAGACCCTGGCTGCGGCCCTGTTGCACGACGTGGTGGAAGACACCCCCGCCACGGCTGGAGAGATCGAGGTGCGGTTTGGCAAGGCGGTCTCGTTGCTGGTCGACGGCGTATCGAAACTCGACAAACTGGCATTTGAGTCCGAACAGCAGGCGCAAGCGGAAAACTTCCGCAAAATGCTGCTGGCGATGGCGCAGGATGTGCGGGTCATCCTGGTCAAGCTGGCCGACCGCCTGCACAACATGCACACCATGGATTCGATGCCGGTTGAAAAACACCGCCGCATTGCCACTGAAACGCTGGAGATTTACGCGCCGATCGCCAACCGGCTCGGGCTGCATGCGGTTTATCAGGAACTGGAAGACCTCGGCTTCCGCTACAGCCACCCCAATCGTTACAAGGTTCTGGCCAATGCGGTGAAAGCCGCGCGCGGCAATCGCCGTGAACTGGTCGACAAGATCCGGATCGCACTGCAGGAAAAACTCGAGCAGTGCAAGATCGAAGCAACCATCAGCGGGCGCGAAAAACACCTCTACAGCATCTACAGCAAGATGCAGGAAAAGAGCCTGGCGTTTTCCGAAGTGTTCGACATCTACGGCTTTCGCGTGGTCGTCCGCGACCAGCCAACCTGTTATCTGGCGCTGGGCGCGCTGCATTCGCTGTACAAGCCGATTCCCGGCAAATTCAAGGACTACATCGCGATCCCCAAGGCCAACGGCTACCAGTCGTTGCACTCCATCCTGTTCGGTCCCAACGGCACGCCGATCGAGGTGCAGATCCGTACCACCGACATGAACCGGCTGGCCGAGTCGGGCGTTGCCTCGCACTGGATGTACAAATCGGCCGATACGGCGCTCTCCGAGGTGCAGACCCGCACCCATCGCTGGCTGCAATCGCTGCTCGACATCCAGGCCGATCACGGCGACTCGCCCGAGTTTCTGGAACACATCAAGGTCGACCTGTTCCCCGACGAGGTCTACGTATTCACCCCCAAGGGCAAGATCATGGCCATGCCGCGCGGCGCAACGGCAGTGGATTTCGCGTTTGCGGTTCACTCCGATGTCGGTCGCCACTGCGTCGCGGTCAAAATCAATCACGAACTGATGCCCTTGCGCACCCAGTTGCGCAATGGCGACCACGTCGAAATCCTCACCGCATCCAACGCCAGTCCCAATGCAGCCTGGCTCAATTTCGTCGCCACCGGCAGAGCGCGCTCGCACATCCGCAATTTCCTGCGCAATACCCGCGTCGAGGAAGCCGCCTCGCTGGGCGAACGCCTGCTCAACAACGCGCTGGCCGCGCTCAACCCTGAAGCGAGCTCACCCGACCCCGCCGTATGGGATCGCGTGGTGAAAGACTACGGCGTGCAAACCCGGCAAGAGCTGTTTACCGGAATCGGCCTGGGGCGCAAACTGCCGCTGGTCGTGGCGCATCAGCTGCTCCATGTGCAGGGTGAACAAACCGGCACGCCGGCCCACCCCCACGCCATCAGCATTCGCGGCTCGGAAGGCATTGCAGTCGAACTGGCGCAGTGTTGCCACCCCATTCCCGGCGACCCCATCCTCGGTTTCATCCACAAGGAACGCGGACTCATCATCCACACCCACGACTGCCCCTCGATCCGCACCTTCCGCGCCGATCCGGACAAATGGCTGGACGTGGAATGGGAAGCCGAACCCGGTCGCATGTTCGACGTACAGATCAAGGTCGTTGTCGGCAACCAGCGCGGCGTGCTGGCCAAGGTCGCCGCCGCCATCGCCGAGCATGGCTCCAACATCGGCAATGTGGCGATGGAAGAAGAAGACGGCAGCCCTTACACCATCCTGTTCTTCACTGTGCAGGTCGAAAACCGCATGCACCTCGCGCGCGTGATGCGCGGCCTGCGCGTGCTGCCCGACGTGGTGCGGATTTTCCGCATCAAGGGCAAGAAGGATGGCCGCGCCGCCACCCAATAATCCCACTCTCCGGAATCCAGCATGAACAAAAGCATCATCCAGACCGCCGACGCGCCTGCCGCCATCGGCACCTATTCGCAGGCAGTTCGCGTCGATCAGACAGTCTACCTGTCCGGTCAGATCGGGCTCGACCCCGCTTCCATGCAAATGGTGGAGGGCATCGATGCGCAGATTCATCAGGTCTTCAAGAATCTGGCGGCCGTGGCAACCGCAGCCGGCGGCTCGCTAGCCGACGTGGTGAAGCTGAACGTGTTCTTGATCGATCTCGCGCACTTCCCCAGGGTCAACGAAATCATGCCGCAGTATTTTGTCGCGCCTTACCCCGCGCGTGCAGCCGTCGGCGTCGCAGCCCTGCCCCGCGCAGCGCTGGTCGAGGCCGATGCGGTGATGGTCACCGGATAAAGCCTGCGTGAAAGCGGCCTCGCCGTTTTCCTTTCCCGTCAGCCCGGCGCTCACGGCCAAACTCGCCAAGCTCGGCCTTACCCGTGACGCTGACCTGGTGTTGCACATCCCGCTGCGCTGGGAAGACGAAACCCGGCTGACGCCGATCCGGGATTTGCTGCCGGGGGACACCGTGCAAGTTCAGGCCACGGTGACGGAAGCCGCCATCGCCTATCGCCCGCGCCGCATGTTGACCCTGTCTGTGCGCGACGCGGACGGCGGCATACTCGGCATCCGCTTCCTGCATTTTTACCCCAGCCACAGCAAACTGTTCCAGCCGGGTGAGACCTTCCGCTTCATCGGCGAAGTGCGTGGCGGTTTTCTCGGGCTGGAGATGGTGCATCCACGCTTTATCAAAGCCAGCGACGACACGCCGCTGCCGAGCGGCCTCACCCCGGTCTATCCCACCACCGCTGGCCTCGGCCAGGCAGCGCTGCGCAAGGTCGTCGCCCGCGCACTGGAGCCGCGCATCGAAGACACCCTGCCCGCCGACTGGCTGAAAGAACTGCAGCTGCCCGGGCTCGATACCAGCATCCGCACGTTGCACCAGCCGCCCGCCGACGCCGCGCTGGCCGAACTGGACGCGCACCGCCATCCGGCTTGGCAACGGCTGGCGTTCGACGAACTGCTGGCACAGCAATTGTCGCTGGCCGCCGCACGCGCACAACGGCGTACGCTGACCACGCAAGCTCTGACCGCACAGCACCGCCTGACCGCCGCTTTCCTCGCCGCACTGCCGTTCGCCCTCACCGCCGCGCAGCAGCGCGCCTGGGGAGAAATCAGCCCCGACCTCGCGCAAGCGCACCCGATGCGCCGTCTGCTGCAGGGCGATGTCGGCAGCGGCAAAACAGTCGTCGCAGCGTTAGCGTGCCTGCAGGCGGTGGAAAACGGCCTGCAAGCCGCGTTCATGGCCCCCACCGAAATCCTTGCCGAACAGCACGCGAAGAAACTCACGCCGCTGTTTGAATCGCTCGGCCTGCGCTGCGCCTGGATCTCCGGCAGCCAGCGCAAATCGGCACGCACCGCTGCCTGGCAGGCGGTAGCGGCGGGCGAAGCTGACGTCGTGTTCGGCACCCACGCGCTGTTTCAGGAAGCCGGCAGTTTCAACAAGCTGGGGCTGGTGGTGGTCGACGAACAGCACCGCTTCGGCGTCGGCCAGCGCCTGGCCTTGATGCAGAAAGGCAGCGAACCGCACCAGCTGATGATGAGC
>Ga0156726_1128_pt1 | contig 21138 bp, 19 predicted proteins | sample RifOxyD1_FD_112055 | JGI IMG/M metagenome (GOLD analysis project Ga0156726, IMG submission 112055) | Hydrogenophilales bacterium RIFOXYD1_FULL_62_11
TCGCCCTGGCGCACCGAGACGTTCTGGCCGATGCCTTCGGAGATTTCGGTGTCGGCGGCGGTTGCGCCGCTTTTCATCGCGTGCTCGATGACGGTCTGAGACAGGCTGATGAGCTGGTCGCGGGTGTAGCTGAAATGGGAGCGGGACATGGCGTGTGGGCGAAAAGGAGTGGGAGGCGGCTACGTTTTTTGGGCGTTTTGTTGGGCTGGAAACTACAATGACGATCATAACAGCAACCGAAAGCCCTACCGTGCGCCTGATTGATCCCGATGCCGAGCTGGAATTCGACCCTGATGATGTATACGACGGTCCCAGCAAAAGCCAGCAAAAACGCGACGTTGAAGCCCTCCAGGAGCTGGGCGAGACCTTGGTCAAGCTTCCGGCAGCCCAGTTCAAACGCATCGAATTGCCCGAAAACCTGCGTACAGCCGTGGCCGACTGCCGCAAAATCACCCAGAACGGGGCACTGCGCCGGCAAAAGCAATATATCGGCAAGATCATGCGCGGCGTCGATCCGGCGCCGATTCAAGCGCAGCTGGATGTGTTCAACGGCGTGTCGGTGGCGGAGAACGCCAAGCTGCACCAGTCTGAAAGATGGCGCGACAAGCTGATTGCCGAAAACGACGCGCTGACCTTGTTTCTGAATGCGCACCCCGACGCCGACGCAACGCATTTGCGGCAGTTGATCCGCAATGCGCGTGACGAGGCTGCTCACAACAAACCGCCGAAAGCCTTCCGCGAGATATTCCGGGTGATCCGTGAATTGCTGGACAAAGCCTGATTGAGGCGCGAATGCCCCGGGGCATCAATACCCGAAGGGCATCAATACCCGAAGGGCATGAAGTGCGCGAAGCAGCGCGAAAGTAACGATATCCAGATGTCTTCGCCGATATAACAACCCCGAGAAAACGCCATGTGGGGCCGCATCGCAAAATTTGCCTTGAGCCTGCCGGTGGTGCTTGCGGCCGCACTGTTCGCGCTCTATCTGGTTTCCGGATTTTTCCTCGTCAATCCGCTGGCGCAAAAGGTTTTGCCCTGGCTCGGTGAGGCCAGGCTCGCCAGCCAACTCTCCGCGCAGCAGGTCAAGTTCAACCCGCTCACCCTCGAAGCCACCGTGACCGGACTCAAGCTGGCCGAACCAAGCGGCGCGCCCCTGGCCGGCTTCGACCGCCTGTACGTCAATCTCGATACCACCGGACTGTTCCGCTGGGCCTGGCGCATCCAGGCTATCCAGATCGACAAGCCGCGCGCCACCTTACTGGTGCGGCCGGGCGGGCGGCTCAACTGGCAAGGCCTGCTCGACAAGCTCAAAGAAGACAAGGAGCCGCCTTCGGACACGATTCCACGCGTGTTGATCGACCATATTGCGATTGCCGACGGCGATATTGATTACACCGATGCCAATCGGGTTGGCCTGCCGTTCAAGGTGGCGCTGGCACCCCTCGGCATCGAGCTGGATGGCTTGTCGACGCTGGCTGAAGATCGCGGCGACTACCTGGTGGCGGCCAAATTGCCCGAACAGGGCGGCACGCTCAAATGGAAAGGCGATGTCGGCCTGAACCCGCTGGTGTCGAACGGCCAGGTCGGACTGGAAGGCGTGCGCATGGGCAATCTGCTGCGCGTGGTGAAAAGCCCGCGTAATTTCGAGCTGCCATCCGGCATGCTCGCTGCCGGCCTGACCTACCAGTTCGCCATGGTTCGCAGCCCAACCGGCAATGACCAGCCCTCGCTGCTGATCAAGGATGCCAGCCTGCGGGTGAGCGACCTTGCCCTTGCGCCCAAGGGCGGCGGCGCGCCCGTGCTGCAACTGCGGGAGGCCAGCATCAGCAAAGCGAATCTCGATTTGTTGCGGCGTTCGGTCGATGTGGCGAGTGTGCGTTTGAGCGGCGCGCAGCTGGCAGCCCGCCGCAACGCTGCGGGCGTACTGGACTGGCAGACCCTGTTTGCACCCGTTGGCACGCCTGCGGAGACGACGCCCCACGCTGCTTCGAGCGCGGCAGCGCCGTCTGCACCCGCAGCAAGCTGGAAGCTCTCGCTGCGTGAACTCGCCCTGACCGAGTGGACGGCGCGGTTGACCGATCAGACGTTTGTGCAGCCACTGACCGCCGAGGTGAGCCGTTTCGACCTGAGTGCTGCAGCAGCGGGCGAGGTCGGCGCAAAAACTGCGTTGACGGTGGGGCCGGTCAAGGCTTCGCTGGGGTCGCTTGAACTGCGTTCGGGCGCGGCGCCGGTGGCGACCCTGGCGCGCGTCGAACTAAACAACGCGCGCCTTGCGCTGGCCGACAGGCGGCTCGATATCGACGCGCTGACGTTGTCAGGGGTGACGACCCAGGTGGCGCGGCAAAAAGACGGCACCCTGAACTGGGCGCGCATTCTGCAAAAAGTGCCTGGTTCCGCTGCCGCCGTGGCCGCGCCTGAATCGAAAACGCCGGCTGCGCAGCCGCTGCAAATCACGCTGGCGCGCTTTGCGCTGGAGGCTGTCAATGTCGGCTTCAGCGACCAGACCCCCCTCCGGCCGGTCACGCTAGACCTGGTCGACGGCTTCGTCAAGGCAGGCGACCTCAACCTGGATCTGACGCGCCCGGTGCCGCTCGAGACCGGTTTTTCGATCAGGCAGGGCGGGCGATTCGACGCCAGCGGCACCCTGGCGCCCGCGCCCTTGCAAGGTGCGATGGCACTCAAGCTCGCCGGCGTGTCGCTCAAACCGTTCGCGCCTTACCTCAACTCGATCGTCCGGCTGAATCTCAACCGCGGCACAGCGGGCGCATCCGGCACGCTCAAGCTGGCGTCCCGCAGCGGCCAACCCCTGTCGCTCGCTTTCGACGGCGGCTTCAGCGTGGACAAGCTGGACATTACCGAAGAAGAAAGCGGCGCGTCCTTCCTCGGCTGGGAGCGTCTGGCGAGCCGTGACCTGAAAGTGGGGCTGGCCCCCAATCGGGTGCATCTGGGCATGCTGCGCGCGACCGCGCCTTTCGCGAAAATTCTCATCCATGAAGACGGCCGGCCCAATATCCAGAAGCTGATGCGGAATCCGCCGGCCGGAACCGTTCCCGCGTCGGCTGCCGCACACGCAAAGCAGGCAGCGACCGCCGATAAAGGCCCGGACAAAGCTGCCAGCCCGCCGCCTTCAGCAAGGGCCCGCGAGTCCGCCCGGACGGACGCTGCACCGCCTGCTTTTCCACTTGAAATCGAACAGGTGCGCATCGACAACGGCAAGCTGGACTTTGCCGACCTGTCGCTGACGCCCAAATTCGGCGCCCTGATACATGCCCTGTCCGGCGTAATCAACGGGGTGTCCACCGACCCCGACGCTGTCGCACAGCTGGAGCTGGACGGCAAGGTGGATGCGTTCGGCTCGGCGCGGATTCGTGGCACGGTGCAGCCGTTCAGGGCGACCGAGTTCACCGACATCACGCTCACGTTCCGCAATCTGGAAATGGCTAGCCTGACACCGTACTCAGGCAAGTTCGCCGGTCGCCGCATTGAATCCGGCACGCTGTCGGTCGATCTCGAATACAAGGTCAAGGCGCGCCGGCTGGCAGGCGAAAACAAGTTTGTCATCAACAAACTGAAGCTGGGTGAGCGGGTCGAAAGCCCGAGCGCGAAGAACCTGCCGCTCGACCTGGCCATCGCCCTGCTGGAAGACAGCAACGGCGTCATCGACCTCGACCTGCCGGTGTCCGGCAACCTCGACGACCCCCAGTTCAGCTACGGCAGTATCATCTGGAAAGCGATCGTCAATGTGCTGACCAAGCTGGTGACGGCGCCTTTCCGTGCGCTGGGAAAACTGCTCGGCGTCAGCTCGGAAAAGCTCGAATCCATCGACTTCGATCCCGGCAGCAGCGCGCTGCTGCCGCCCGAGCAGGAGAAACTCAAGATTCTCGCCGAGGCCCTGGCCAAGCGGCCCGCGCTGGACCTGACGCTGGAGCCGGGCTACGACCCCGAGGCCGACCGGCGCGCCCTGCAGGAACGGGCCATGCGCCACGAAGCGCTTGCCGTGGCCGGCATCAAGCTGGCTCCGGGCGAAGCGCCCGGCCCGGTGGATGTCAATCATTACAAAATTCAGACCTGGCTCGAAGACCGCTACGCCGAGCGCGCCGGCAAGGAAGACTACAAGCGACTGCGCGCCAGCTACCGGGACAAGGATGCGGGCGCCGCCACGCGCGTGTTGGACAGCGAGCTGATCGAGCGGTTGGGCCGCCGCTTCAAATCACGCGACGAGGGCCCTGCCTCGGCCTTCCACGCCGAGTTGCTCGAGCGGCTGACCCAGCAGACGAAAATCGACGACGACGCCCTGCTCAAACTCGCCGCGGCGCGTGGCCAGGTCATGCGCGACGCGCTTGCCCAATCGGGCCTCGACACCGGCCGCGTCGGCGTATCCGACCCCGTCAAACAGGCTGCCAGGGACAAGCGGGTAGCAAGCAAGATGAGTCTGGGGGCGGGTAAAAGGGTCGCCGTCGAACCTGCGCCTGCCGCTCAACCCACCCCGTCAGCACCGTGAGAGCCGGCTCGTCGCGGGTGGCCGGGGCAATCAGTTCTGGTTTTAGGTAGACGGCCCGGCGTTATTCAAGATATAAATGTCGATTGATTGTTTTTGTCGTGGTCAATCTGTAACAGCCTGGATGCCTCAGGCGATGCACTAGATTGAATCTGCCTTCCGCCCATACCGTTTGGTGATTACATGCATGCACAACCCGCCCAGGATGCCCAGCCAATGCGCGAGACTGGTGCGACTATCTTCGTAGTGGATGACGACGACGCCGTGCGTCGCAGTTTGACACGCCTGCTGCGTTCGGCGGGCTGGAACGCCGAAGCCTTTGCCTCGGCGGGCGATCTCCTGGAGCGTGCGCCCATCACTGGCCCGGGCTGCGTATTGCTCGACGTCAACATGCCGGGCATGAGCGGTCTCGAGTTGCAGGAACGCCTGTCCGATGCCGGCATCCCTCTGCCGGTGGTGTTTCTCACCGGAAAGGGCGACATCCCCATGAGCGTGCATGCAATGAAGCATGGCGCTGTCGATTTCCTGGTCAAACCCGTGGAAGAAAGTGTCCTGTTTCAGGCATTGGAGCAGGCCATCAGGCGCCAGGCTGCCGAGACCACGACCCGGCAGGGGCGCGACAGCATCCTGTTGCGGCTTGCCCTGCTCTCCATCCGTGAACGCGAGGTGCTGGAGCGGGTTCTGCAGGGGCGCCTCAACAAGCAGATCGCCTTCTTCGAACTGGGCATCGCGGAAAAAACCGTGAAAGCGCACCGCGGCCGGGTCATGGAAAAGATGGAAGCCCATACCATAGCCGAACTCGTCCACCTGTGCGATACGGTCGACATCCGGTTGTCGCAGCCTGTCGACTGATTCTGTTCGGTCTCGAACCAGGATGCCGGGGCGCGGCGCAGTCCTTTGCGCTAGTTCGTTCCGATCGGCGGGAACTCAGAACCGGATGCCCACGCGCACACCCGCAATGTAAGTGGTGTCCAGGTTCTGGAAGTTGCCGCTCGGGTCGAGCGTTTTGTTCAGCGCGGGCGAAATGATCTGCAGGCTGGGGCTGATGTTTAGCCAGGGCGTGACCGAGGCGTTGTAGTACATCTCGACCGCGTCTTCGTGGTCGAGTCCGAGATCAAACGTGTCGCGCAGGAAGGGAACGAAGTCGTCGCTGAATTCCGTGCGCGCCCAGCCGATCCCGAAATCGTCGCGCGGCCGTCCCGGCACCACACCCTTGCCAACCAGTCCCAGTGAGTAGCTGTATTTGATCGGATTCGCTTTTCCGTCACTCAAGCCTGCACTGAAAAACATCCCGATGCCGCGCTTGGGGTCGCCGGCGGGCTGCCAGACAAACTGTTCGAAACTGTAGACCGCCGCCCAGGTCTCGCTTTCCTGGTTCAACGGCGCGGCCGGGACGAGCAGACCGGGCGCATGCTTTTCAATGATTTCGACCAGGATCGGGCCAGGATCCCCGAGCCGCGGGAAACGCTCGGTCAGGAGCAGGCGCGCAATGTTCGACGGATCCTGGACGAGCGACGTGCGGTCCTTGTTGCTCCACGCGAAGGTCAGGTTCTGGTGGCCGGGAAGCCCGCCCGGCTTGACCTTCAGATCCGCGCTGACGAGCGCCATCACGCCATCGTTGAATGCGTCGCCCAGATCGTCGTTCATGATGGTGCCATTCGGGTCCAGCACCATGGCCGCCAGGGTGACGTCGTGAGAAGGCAGGTAGAGGGCGCCCGCGCCGTAGGCCGAAAGCGGCACCATGGCGAGTGCCAGCGGCATGTTGATCGAGGTGTTCAAAAAGCCGGTGGTGTAGTCGCCGTGGAGCACGTTGGTCGGTGCGATCGAGTTGATCTTGCCGAGGAACACGCCGAAATTCTGGCTGAGAAACTGCGTGTAGGTGAGTTCCTGCAGGCCGGTATCCGTTTCGGTGGGACTCGGCAGCATCCACGAGAGGTTGGCGGGCACCAAGGCACCGGTATCCCGCATGATGTTATCCCCGAAGCTGGTGACGGTCTGGACCTTGAAGAAGCCGCCCGGCCAGAAGCCCGCCTTTTGCGTATCCACGTTGAGCGTGGCGATGGCGTTGCCCCAGGACCCGCTTTCCTCGTCCTTGCCGCCGCTGATGATCCCCTGCGGCATCCAGTAGAGGTCGAGGTCGAGCACCACGCCCTTCCTGGCCATGTCGTCCCGTGCCCCGCCCCAGTCGCCGGTGAGCCGGGCGCGCGACGACAGGTCGCCGCCCCAGGTGTCGGGAGTGGCGTAGGGCATGGCATGGAGCGGGAGGGCGGTGCCGAGTGTGGACAGCAGGGCGGTCAGTCTGAACAGGTTTTTCATGGTCTCGATCTTTCTTTGAGTGTCGTCAATCGGGGGCCGGAGTTGAAGGTGTGCACCGGGCATTCCCCAGGGTTACAAGTCGTGGACGGCAGGGGTTGCCACCCAGCCGCCATCCACGCCGCCGGGCAGCATTTGTCCGACGTCCTCGCCCACCTCGTCATCGATCAGCTTGTTCAGCTTGGCATTCATGGCCATGAGCAGATCGGCGTTCTTCACCCGATCCAGCGCGAGGTTGTCGAGTTCGTGCGGGTCGTTCTGCAGGTCGAACAACTCGACGTCGTTCAGTTCGAACAATTCTTCGATCGACGTGGGCTGGTTGTGCTGCTTGGGGGAGTAGTAGCGCGTGAACTGGTAGCGGCCGTCGAACACGCTGCGGATGGCGCCGCGCTTGCGCATGTCCGGATGCAGGCCGGCCTCCTTGATCTTCGCCGCACCGCCGGGCTGGCTCATCAGGGCACTGGCTTTCTGCAGGAACTCGCCGTCCAGCGACGCGAACATGTTGAAGCAGTACAGCTGGCCGTCGCGCACCGCCTGGTGGCCAGCCTGGTCCGGGGCGGCAAGCACCGTCGAGAAATCCTTACCCGGCAGCGTCTCCATGATCGCCGCCTTCTTCTCCGGGCTGGCGTTGGTGAGCGACACCAGGGTCGGCGCGAGGTCGAGGTGCGTGGTGACGGCCTGACAGCGCTTGCCGCCAGCAAACGCGGGATGCGACACGATCAGCGGCACGTTGTTCTGTTCGCGGTAGGAGCTGGGGCCCTTGCCGGTCATCTGGTGCGCGCCGTCGAGCTCGCCGTGGTCGGAGGTCAGGATGACGATGGTGTTGTCGGCGAGGCCGCGGTCTTCGAGCTCCTGCAGCACCGTCATGATGTGGCGGTCCACATCGCGTAGCGCGTTGAGGTAGAAGTTGTGCCGCTTGCGCCAGCGCCAAGTGTCCTCCACGGGGACATGCCCGGTCATGACGGAATCGGCGATGACGAAATCGGTGTGTGCGGCCGGACGGCCGGGCGCATTGACAGGTTGTGAAAAACTGACCGGCAGCTCGAAGTCCCACTGCTTCGCGTACATCGCATGCGCCGGATCGCCGGCGAGGTGGGTCAGGGCGTTCTTGCTCTGCACCGGCTGTCCCGGCTCGTCCGTGTCGTAGAACATCACATCGTGCGGGTTGACGAGGTTCACCGCGAGGAACCAGGGTTTGTTCTCCTTCGCCAGCTCCGCGGCCTTGCCGCGCAGCCAGTTCGCCGCGGCGGCGGCGATCATGCCGTCGTGCAGGTAGCCGCCCTGGGTGTGCGCGATGATGTCGCCGACGCCGAGGTAGTCCGAGAAGCCGTAGGCCTCCATCTCCTTGGTGAAGATCTTCATCTCCGTCGGCTCGGACAGCTTGTTCTCGGTCTCGAACTCCTTGGTGAGGTGCCACTTGCCCTTGTAGGCAGTGTAGTAGCCGGCTTCGCGCAGCAGGTGGCCGAGCGTCTTGATGTCGGTGGGCAGGCTCCTCGACCAGGGGAAGTTCGCGTTGTCGAACATCCCTGTCTGCTGGATGTGAAGACCGGTATAGATCACCGAGCGCGAGGACGTGCACACGCAGGAGTTGATGCGGTGATTCTCGAACACGACGCCTTTCTTCGCCAGCCGCTCATGGGCCGGCAGGCGATAGTCCTTGGGGAGTTCGTCCGGGCGGAAATGGCGCTCCTGATCCGTCAGGATGAACACAATGTTGTAGGGCCCACCCGCTGCTTGATTGTCGTTTGCCATGACTTCTGTCTTCCTGATAGGGTCTCATGAGGTACGCATGGCAGGGCCAAGGCGCACTTGATTCCATGCCAAGGTAAGCCAGAAGCCGGGGAGGGGGAATTGGACTTTGGTCTTATTGGCGTCGATCCCTATCTGGCGTGTCAGGCGGGTTTCGCGCCGGGACATGCGGTTGGGGCGGCGACGGCGTGAGTGGGCGGGGGAATGAGACCAAAGTCTAATTGTTCCTTGAGCACCAAGCGCCTAACTTCGAGCTTCTCTACACACGAGCGGGGCGCGGGTTGTGCCACTCAAAGCCGGAACACTTCATGTAAGCATCGTCGACGACGACGACTCGGTACGAAAGGGCTTGTCGCGCCTGATGCGTTCGGCCGGAATCGAGAGCCAGGCCTACGAAAGCCCGGAAGACTTTCTGGCGGAAGTGCACAACCAAGACCATGCCTGCATCCTCATGGATATCACGATGCCGCGCATGAACGGTCTGGAACTGAGCGCGCGGCTCAGGGAGAAAGGCATTGCCCTGCCGGTGATCGCGATTTCGGCGCGTGACGACGACGACACGCGCCAGCTGGCCCGCGACCTGGGCGTGCGGTTTTTTCTGCGCAAGCCCGTGGACGATCAGGCTTTGCTGGATGCGATCTCATGGGTGGTACAGGAAGACGCCAGACCGTAGCGACGACGCATGGGCCATCGCGGCCCTGACGCTTACGCGCTGGCCGCCCCGTCCGGTGCGGCGACGTCCCCGGTAAGCGGCAGGGTGAAGTGGAACGTGGCGCCGCGGTCCGGGTTGGCTTCGGCCCGGATGGAGCCGTGGTGCGATTCCATGATCGAGCGGCACACTTCCAGGCCCACCCCCAGGCCCTGTGGCTTGGTCGTGTAGAAACCTTCGAATATCCGGTCCAGCATGTCTTCCGCAATGCCGACGCCGGTGTCCCTGATTGATACTGCGGCCTTGCTGTCGGTGTGTGTTACCTCGATTCGCAGCCTGCGTTCGCCTGCCGGTTGTTCCGCCATGGCGTCCAGGGCGTTGATCGTCAGGTTGAGGATCACCTGCTGGAGTTGCGTCTTGTTGGCCCGCACAGTCAGATTCGTTTCCAGCCTGCGCTCGACGTCCACGCCGTGCCGGATCACCTCGCTGTGCAGCAGTTCGAGGACCTCTTCGATGCACTGGCCCAGATCAACGTCGGCATAGGGGGTTTCCTGCTGCTGCAACATGGCGCGCAAGCCGTTGATGATGGTGCCGGCGCGTTTGTCATCGCGCACGACATCCTGAAAAATCTCGCGTATCTCCTCGAGGTCGACCCGATCATGATCGAGGAAGCGCAGGCCCGCCTGGGCATTGTTGAGGATGGCGGCCAGCGGCTGGCAGATCTCGTGGGCGAGCGAAGCGGAGATGGCGCCCGTGCTTGCCACACGGTCGGTGTGCCAGATTTGCCGGCGAAACTTGTGCAGCGCCTCATCCTTCTGCCGGGTTTCGGTGATGTCGATATACACGCCGCACACTGCGTAGGCGGTGCCGTCCTGGCGCAGCAGCGGAAACTGGTGGGTTTCATAGATGCGAGGCGCGCCGTCCCATTCCAGAACGTGCTCTCGTTCGACGTCCTTGCCGGTTTCGATAGCCTGCTTTTCATCGATACGGAAGCGCCGCGCCTGCTCCTGAGGGAGCGTGTCGAAAGCGGTCTTGCCCAGAATGGCACCGTCGTCGACATGGAAAAGCGTCTCGAATCCGCGGTTGATCAGCTGGAAGCGCCCGCGCAGATCCTTCAGGCAGATCGCCACGGGCAGGTGATCCAGCACGTCACGCATCCGCCGTTTGTCATTGCGCGATTCCCGCATCATCTCCAGGTCCATCATCACCAGCATGGCGAGGAAGCCGAACTCGCTCAGATGGATGAAATCGATGAGCCCCCAGTTGGCGGCCCAGTTGAACAAAATGAAACTGAAAAACAGGCCCAGCGCCCAGGCCAGCGAACGGGCCCGGCACTTCAGGCCGCGCCGGTACTGATCGATGCTCGCATGGACGCCGAAAGCGATGATGGCAAGAACGCCCACCAGTGCGATCTTGTGCGCGAGGCTGGGCTGGAAGACGCGCAGATCGACTACACGCTCGCCCCAGGGCAGGTCGAAATAGGTGAGCCTCGGCAAGTCGGCAAACTGGGCACCGTAGGGGAGGATCAGATTGACGGCAAAAATCAGGAACCAGAAAACGCTCAACGCGAGCAGAAACCGGCGCGGCCGGACGCCGGTGAACCCGGCGATGAACCAGGGGAAAATCATGAAAATAAAGCAGACCCCGACAACCTCCCACTTGCGCAGCGCAACCAGTGCCTCGACCGTTTGCGCCTGGTAGGCGCCCGCCCGGACCAGGATGTAGGCCATGACCACCGCGCACAGCGCGGCGAACAGCAGATGGACCTGGCTCACCCGCCGCTGCATCACGGCGAGGCCGTGGTGCAGCGCCGCATAGGCGCAGATGCCGCTCATGAGGTACAGGCTGGGGACGAGGAGGGTGCTCATTGGGTGGGTTTGGCGTGCGTGGGATGAAACCCGGCCAGTTTACCGAATAACGCCAGCGGCATGGTTTGCGGCCGGGTATGGGACCAAAGCCCAATAGACCCGGTTGTGCACAAACCCTACGCTTATTCCGTGTGGCCGAGTTTCGGCCCATCGTGCCCCGCCCGGGATATGCGCTTCACTTTCATTTGGAGATTCGAATCATGATCGAACATACCCCCATCCCCTTCCGCGCCTTTCTCACCGCACTGGTCCTGCCGTTCTTCCTGTCGCACGCAGGGGCGGCGCACGCCAAGGACACCCGGGACATCGATGCGAGTGTTGATGTTGCCTTGCAAAGCTTCAAAAAAGAGGTGAAGGGCGCCGAGGAATATCTCAAAGCAGCCACAGGCGTGCTCGTCATGCCCGACGTCAAGAAAGTCGGTTTCGTCGTCGGTGCGCAATGGGGCGAGGGCGCGCTGCGGGTCGGTGGAAAGAGCGTCGACTACTACAAGATGGAGGCTGGCTCGGCAGGCTTCCAGGCCGGCTACCAGAAGGCGAATTTCGTGTTCCTGTTCCTGACCCAGGAAGCGCTCGACAGCTTCCGCGCCAGCAGTGGCTGGGGCGCGGGGGTGGACGCGGGCGTGACGGTGGTGGATGCATCGACCCCCACGATGTCTGCGGACACCCTGAAAGCCAAATCCTCAGTCGTTGCCTTCGCCTTCGGCAAGGAAGGTCTGATGGGCGGCTGGTCGGGCAAGGGCACGAAATTCACCAAGCTGAAAAAGTGATCGCGCGGAGGCGAGCAGGGAGGCGTGCCCCCGCCGAGCCTGTGGGCCCAAGGTCCAATTTCCTGAAGCAGGCACGCGCATTGCCGTTCGCGCTATTTTGTTGAGTCACTACAGGAGTCATCATGAATAGAAGCCCTGTGTTTGCCCTTCGCCTGGCGGCCTTGTCGACCGGACTTGCGGTCCTGCCGGCCGCGGCAAGCGATGCCGAGCTTGCCAAGCAGGCACTGAATCCGATCGCCGCCCTCATCAGCCTGCCCATGCAGCTCAATTACGACGAGAACATCGGCCCGGCCGAGCAGGGCGAAAAGTGGCAGTTGAACGTCCAGCCGGTGATCCCGTTCTCGATCGGCGCGGACTGGAACCTGATCTCGCGCACCATCGTCCCGCTGGTCAGTCAGCAAGACGTCGTCCCCGGCGCCGGCACCGATTCCGGGGTCGGCGACATCACGCAAAGCCTGTTCTTCTCGCCCAAGAAGCCGACCGCGGGCGGATGGATCTGGGGCGTGGGACCGGTGCTGCTGCTGCCCACCGGCAGCGAAGACCGCCTGACCGCCGACAAGTGGGGCCTGGGTCCGACCGCCGTGGTGCTCAAGCAGCAGAACGGCTGGACCGTTGGCGCGCTGGCGAACCACATCTGGTCGGTGGCCGGCGATGACGACCGCCGCGACATCAGCGTTACCTTCCTGCAGCCCTTTCTGTCCTACACCACCAAGACGCTCACCAGTTTTACCGTGAATACGGAATCCACCTACGACTGGGAATCGGAGGAGTGGTCGGTGCCGGTCAACCTCATGGTCAGCCAGATGCTGAAGGTGGGCAACCAGCCGCTCACCCTTCAAGCCGGCGCGCGCTACTGGGCGGACAGTCCGGAAGGCGCCGGCCCGGAAGGCTGGGGATTCCGGCTGGCGGTGACCTTGCTGTTCCCGAAATGAGCGCAGTCACCCCGAATCGAACCGGCGAACGGCTGCACGAGCTGACAGCCCCAACTCATCGACCTCACCCAACGGAGTGTTAACGATGCGCAATTCCATTCGAGTCAGCCTCGGCATCGCGGCCTTGTGCGTGGCCGTCTCTGCCATGGCGCAGCAGCCCGTCGTCTATCCGGCGAAAGGGCAGAGCGCGAAACAGCAGGGCAAGGACGATAGCGCGTGTCATACCTGGGCCAAGCAGAACACGGGCATCGATCCTGCCGTCCTGGCACAGACGCCACCGCCGCAGAAAACGGGGCCGGCCGTCGGCGGTGGGGAACGCGTGGGCGGCGCCCTGATGGGCGCGGCGGGTGGCGCGCTTATCGGCGGCATCGCGGGCGATACGGGCAAGGGTGCGGCAATTGGCGCGGTCGTCGGAACCATGGGCGGCGGGCGCAAGGCCCGCCAGAGCCAGCAGGCCCAGAACCAGCAGGCCCAGGCCCAGCGCCAGCAGCAGATGGACACGTTCTACCGGGCCTATGGTGCCTGCATGGAAGGCCGTGGCTACACGATCAAATGAGGAGACGGACATGAGCAACCTGGCGCAAATGTCCATGGCGGCATTGATCTGGACGTTCGGCGCGACGGCGATCGCGGGTGATTTCGACGGTTCCAGGCCCCTGGTTTGCGCGCCGGTCGAGGCGATGGACTGTGTTTCCGGTGAGGGGTGCGAGAAGGGGATTCCGGAGGATGTCGGCGCCCCTGCCTTCATGCGCATCGATTTCGCCAGGAGGGTCATCATCGGGCCTAAGCGCAGTTCGCCGCTCAGTGCTATGGAGAAGGATCCACACCAGATCCTGCTTCAGGGAACCGAACTGGGCCTGGCCTGGAGCATGGCGATCAACACCGAGAACGGCAAGATGGTCACGACCTTCAGCAGCCGGGATGGGGCCTACGTGCTGTTTGGCTCGTGCACGCCGCTGTAACCATTTTTTCTTGCCTGCACGGGCAGGGGAACCGTTTCTAACCCGTTTCAACCCAATGGAGTATTACGCAATGAATGTGTCAATCAAGAAACTGGGCGTTGCCGTTGCCTGCGTCCTGTCTGGCAGCAGCGCCTTTGCTGACGGCATGATGGATGCGGTGATGCCTGAACATGTCCCGCTCGTCATCGGTGCGGCCGTCGGGGTGTTGCCGGATTACCTGGGTTCCGATGACACCACCGTGGGTGTGGCGCCCATGGTGCGTTATCAATTCAAGGACTCGAACCGCTTTGTTGCGCTGGTCGCCAATGAACTGGACGTGAATCTGCTGAACAGTTTGTCATGGCGTGCCGGCCCCGTGTTCAATTATTCGTTCGGGCGCGAGGACGTCGACGATCCTGTTGTCGACCGCATGATTGATCTGGATAGCTTCCTGGAATACGGGGCATTCATCCAGTACGTCGCTGCGGACCCGCAAAACCCACGCAACCGCTGGACCCTGGGTCTGACCGGTCTGATGAACTCACAAGACGGGAACGAAGGCACCCGCATGCGCCTGGCCGGCCAATACTTCCATCAGATCAGCAAGGCGGTGGACCTCAATATGGGCGCAGGCATGTGGTATGCCGACGAGGACTGGAACAACTACTTTTTCGGCGTGAATGCGGGCAACCGCGGTACCTCGGGCCTGCCTGACTTTACCGCCGGCAGTGGCGCGAACCAGTACTTCGCCAATGTCAGCGCGATCGTCTATCTGAGCAAGAGCTGGGCGCTGGCGGGTGGCGTGCGTTATGCCAACATCGCAGGGGATGCCGCAGACAGTCCATTGGTGGAAGGAGTGGCAGGCAGGGGTGCGCAGGACCAGTGGATCGTGGGTATGGGCGTGACCTACCTGAGCTGGTAATGCGGGGCAGTTCATTTGAGTGACGACATGAAAACGCGGGCTGATGCCCGCGTTTTCATGTCTGTTTCCTGCCTGTTTTGCAGGGGTTGCGTTGAACGGGGTCGCCGAGGAGCGGCTTCAAGCCGGGGCATGGGGCTGCCCGATGAGACCAAAGTCCAATTACGTATTTGCCCCGCTCTCGCTAGATTGACAACTGGATTTTCAAACAGGAAGCGACAGGATGAACGCGAACACGAAAATCGAAGGCGGCAAGCGCGGCGGCGTGCTGGTTGCCAGCGTGGCACTGGCGGTGGCGATTTTCTCGGTCGGGGCAAGCGCCCAAGCGCAAGGGAATGATGCCATGGCCATTCTCAAGGCCATGTCGGATTATGTCGGCAGCCAGAAGACGATCGAAGCCAGCTTCGACAGCGATATCGAAGTGATCACGCCGCAACTGGAGAAGATCCAGTTCACCAACTCCGGCGAGTTGCTGCTGAGCCGCCCGGACAAGCTGCGCGCCCACCGGATGGGCGGCTATGCAGACGTGGCGCTGGCCTTCGACGGCAAGACGGCCAGCATTTATGGCAAGAACATCAACGGCTACGTCCAGTTCAATGCACCCGGCAGCGTGGATCAATTGATCTCATCCTTGCGCATGGGGTATGGCGTTGCCTTGCCCGGCGCAGACTTGCTGCAGTCGAACGCCTATGACGTCCTCGTGGCCGGGGTGCTGGAAGCCAAGCATATCGGCCGCGGCGTCATCGATGGCCACGAATGCGAGCACCTCGCCTTCCGCAACGCAGATACGGACTGGCAACTCTGGGTCGAGGCGGGTGAGCGGCCCATCCCGCGAAAAATGGTCATCACCAGCAAGACCATGAACAGCGCGCCGCAATACACCCTGCGCATCAAGAGCTGGAAAACCGGCGTCAAGCCGGCAGCGAATGCCTTTGCATTCGTGCCGCCGCGCGGCGCAATACAGATCAAGCCGGAAGCGCTGATCGAACTCGACGAATTGCCGCAAGGCGCACCGACAGGAGTGGAACCATGAAACGCATCACACGCAAGTCCCTGCTTGTGTTCACGCTGGCTGCAGCCGGCTGGATCAGTAATGGTGAGATCGGGTCCGTTTTGAACGGCAGCCTGGTCGCCACTGCGGAAGCGGTCGTCGGTCGGCCGGCAACACCGGTCAGCTATGCCGGCGTCGCCCGCCGCTCCACCGTAGGAGCCGGGGCGCCCGGCGTGGGCGTGACGCCCGGAGTCGGGGTGGGCGCGCCCGGTCCCGGCGTCGCCCCCGGAGTCGGTGGGGTGGGCGGGCCCGCGTCAGGTGTCGGTGTGCTGCCGGGTGCGGGCGCCGGCCAGGCAGGCGTCGGCTACAGCGGCGGGGTCGGGGTGAATCTGGGCGGACCCGTCAACCGGGTCGGGCCCCGCTGATCGCCAGCGTGCAATGTATCCGAACGAAGAGGATGTGAAGATGAAAACGACCACTGTAATCAAGGGAGAACGTATGAAACATGAACCATTATTGAAGCGTGGCCTGCTGGCCGCATCGCTCGCGGCTGTGCTCGGCTTCCCGGCCGGATCGGCGATGGCTGCCGAGGGCATCAATTCGGATGCGGATGGGATTTTGCGGTCCATGTCCAACTACCTTGCGGGCACCAAAGCCTTCAGCGTGTCGGCGGATATCAGCAACGAGGTCATGACAACGACTGGACAAAAACTGCAATTGAACAGTCACTCGGATGTGCTGATGGAGCGGCCGTCACGCTTTCATGCCACGCGGCATGGCAAGTTTGCCGACGCGGAGCTGTTCTACGATGGCGCCATGCTGACCTTGTATGGCAAGACATTGAATGCTTATGTCCAGGAAGATTTAAAAGGCTCTACCGACGACGCCATCCGTGTGCTCGAACTGGGAACGGGTCTTGGCTTGCCGGGTGCCGATCTGCTGCTGTCCGATCCCTACACGGCGCTCACTTCGGGCGTCACCAGCAGCGGTTATTACGGCAAGGCTTACGTGGGCGGCGTCGAAACCCATCACCTTGCGTTCCGCACCCCCAAGGTCGACTGGCAGATCTGGGTGAAAGCCGGCGATGAACCGCTTCCCATGAAGTATGTGATCACCACCAAGTGGATGACCGGGGCGCCGCAATACAGCGTTCAGTTGAGTAACTGGAATACCAAACCGGTGATCGCTTCCAGCCGGTTCAAGTTTGTCGCACCGAAGGGTGCGGACAAGCTGGAGGCGCTCCCTGTTGACGAAACGGGCGAGATTACGGACAAGCAGGAGAGCAAATGATGAAAAAAGCGACATTTGGGATGTTGGCACTCGGGTTGGTGCTGGCCTTTGCCGATTACCAGCCGGGAACCGGCTTTGAGGGTGTGTCACTGGTCAAGGAAGCCCATGCCATCGTCGGCAGACCACTTACACCGGTGAGTGTGGCGGGCGTGGCCCGGCGCACTACGCGGCGCATGATTTACAGGACGACCATTTACGTTGCCACCCTGCCGCCTGCCTGCACGGTCGTCGTGGTCGAGGGCACCACCCTGCATATGTGCGGCGGGACCTACTATCAGTCCTCGGGTAACCAGTACGTGGTCGTCAATGTGAACTGACCGAACGCCGCGGTCGCCCGTGCGGGTGCCGGGGTGGAGCATCCGGCCACGTTGGCGACGCGCGGCGATCTTTTTGGGCTTGATCGTGGGATGACCCAACCATGCGCTGGATGGCAAGCCTGCTGCTGGCAAGTTGTGCGACATCTCCCGTAAACGACGATGTGCCGATGGCGTTTCGTGGTTACTGGGTGCCTCAAGCGCAAAGCTGTGACTCACAGTTGGGTCTGGTCGTCGAGCGCGATCGACTGGTGCTGAAGAACGGAACCGAGACGCGAACTTTCAAGGACATCGATGTCTGCCACTCCTGTGTGGGTGGCGCGAAGTCGGACGGCATCGAGATATGGCTGATCCCCGAGTTCGGCACAGCGCGGGCCTCGCCTTTTATCGTGCGCCTGAATGCCGACAGGGTCCTGGGCGAAACCAAGCTCAGCCTGAAGGAAGACAGCCTGAAGCAGCGTTTTCCTCTGGATGAGGTGCCGCTGCGGCGCTGCGTGAAGTAGGTCCGGACCGCATCATCCCTGGGAAGGCGTGTCGGTTCATTTGTCGGATCGCCCCTTAGCGGACAGACCTTCGTTATCGCTCTTTTCGTTCCTGAGGGGGGTGCCTTGCGGCGCCGGTTCGAAGGGTGCCGGCTGGGTAAGCGTTTTGACGAGACCGCCTTCAATCTGCCCGGATAGGTGATAGACCTCTGCCATCACCCCAGTGGCAGGGTCTTCCACCAACTCAAGCCACATATCGGCCAGCGCCAGGCGCAGGCTTTCCCGCAGCTGGGCTTCCATTTTCGGCCGATCCTTTTCATGCGCGATCGCGCTAAAGCCGGCCGTACCGAATGAAATGATTACGCCTGCGCCGCCACCGATCGCTGCTGCGGCCGCGCTTGCGCCACCGCTGGTGATGAGCCTGGCCGCCAGTATTTCGCTGGCCCGTTTCGCCACGGGCGATATCCTGGCGTCCGATGGCCCGTTCCCCGTGGTGCCCGAGTCCTTGCGGACCTGGATGCTCAGGGCCACATAGGCAGGCAGCGTGGCGATCGGCTCGGCGTGGACAACCTCATAGAGCGAAGCGCTGTGGGCAGGCTGATGCGTCAGCGCAATCGCGGGAATGGCCTTGATTCTCCGGTCGAATTGATCGACCGGCACGCCGTAGCGCCGCGGGATTTCCTGTAGTTGCGCGCTGAGGCGTTGAGCGTAGTGATTCGTCGCCAGCGCCCTGACCTTGTCAGGATCGATTTCCCTGGCGACGGGGTCCAGCACGCGCTCGCGATATTGCGTCTGCAAATAGGCGGACAGCCGTTTTATGGTCGGATCGGCCCCCTCTTCGGCGCTCAGTTTGTACCAGGCCACTTTCATGGCCAGCCACTGCTGGGTCCAGAAATCGGTGAACCAGGGGATGAAGTCGGTCTCGGTGCGCTTCTGGATACGGCGCTTCCAATTCGCCATGGCACCACGGGCCTCGTCCCGGGCAGATGCTTTCGCAGCTAGCGACGCCGCGCCGATGTCGCTATCGACCTCCCACCATGTGCTCTCCGGGACATGAACCGGCGGAGCCAGGTCTGGGGGATGATCGGGCAGACGCACTGGGGTGGCACATCCCGCCAGTGTCAGCATCAAGGCGACAAGCAGAGCGCGCAGACGGCAGCGCTTCGTTTCGTCAAATGAGTGTGGTAGCGGTCGCTCGCCCGCCGTCGCATCGGTTCGAATCGAGTACATCACACGGAGCATGCTGGCTTATGGACTCAATAGACGGGCATGTTTTTCCGGACAAGACGCATGCCGTACTTTTTGCAGCCTTGCCAGACGCACATCCGTACAGACCGCCCAGCGCATCCCTCACCTGTTCAGGATTCCTAGAAGCTGAACAGCGGGCCGAGGAACAGATACAGGCTGTCGTCTCCGCGATCGGTGTGCCCATAGCCAATATAAACCGGACCGATGGGGGTGTCCGCACCGATAAAGGCGCTGCCAGCGACGATCGAGTCATCAAAGATGTCTCCCGAATCCTGCCAGACGTTGCCCAGTTCCAGGCTTGCGCCCGCATAGGCCTTGAAAAACTGAATGTCGTTGATGCGGCGCAGGTAGACCAGCCGCGCCATGCCGGCTTGCTGGCCGGTCAGTTCGTCCTCGGCCAGGCCTGACAGCCGGAGGAAACCGCCCAGTCGATAGAGGCTCTGGATCGGGGCGTCCTCGTCCGGCGTGATATTCACCAGCACACCACCGAACAGGGTGTTGCGTCCCCAACTGAACGCGTGGTGGTAGCCCAGGGTGGCCTGGTCAAAATCGGTATCGGCGCCGAAATCTTTGCGCGACATGCGCCATTCCGCTTTGCCGACATGACCTTTGGTCGGGAAATACACGCTGTCCAGTTTGTCATCGGTCAAGCGCATAAAAAACTGCCCGGTATCGTAGTCCTGGCTCGGCGTCGGCGCGCCGATGCCGACATCGATTTCGCCGGTCTCGCGGCGATAGCCAAGCCGCGCTTCGCCCCAGGTGCCGAATTGCCGGCCCGCACCCAGTTCCAGTCCATATCCGCTCGCACGGGCCTGGGCGATGTTGTTGCCCGCGTTGTCGAACAAATTGATGTTTTTGGTCTGATAGCCGAGTTTGCCCGTGACGAAATAGCGCGCAGCGGGGTCGAGGGGCTGGAAAAACTCCCCGAAGAGTGCTGGCTCATCGCCGATCTGGCCGCCGATGCGCAATTCCCCGTTGAGCGCGTTGATTTGCGTCATGGTGTAGGTCAGGCCCAGGCGGAATGTCGCATCCCCCTTGAAATTGCTGGAAGTGATCAAGCCGGTCTGCAGATAGCCGGGCCCCCAGGGCTTCTCTCGGGCCTGGATGACTACTCCGGTCTGACCGTTTTCCTCAACCAGTTCGTAGCGCACGGACTCGAATATTTCCAGGCCGTAGATCTGCTGGATATCCTGTTCCAGCCGGGCGACGTCCAGGGGCTCGCCCGGCTTGGCGGCAATATGGCTGGAGATGACCTCGTCGCTGACCTTGGACTGGTTATCAATCCGGACAAACGCGACGACCCCGGCATCGGTTTTAGACCTTTCCCGAGCGGCCACGTGGCGCTTGTACGCTTCCTGGTTGAGCGAATACCGCCGCAGCGACTCTGTGGCCTGCCGTGCGGCCCTCTCGCCGATCGGCATGGCTTCGTCGATACGGTCGAAGCTGCCTGCGCCAATGTCGCCCAGCTTCGATGTGATGAGGACATCTTGCGGACCCAGGCTCTTCAGTTGTTCCTGGGAATTGAGTGCAAACAGAAAGTTGACCAGCTGCCCGGCCACGCTCAGGGCCGAAGTAATCTGGTCCCGCGTGAGCATGTCGCTGCCCAGATCCGACACGATCACGATGTCCGCGCCCATCGCCTTCACCACGCTGACCGGCACATTGTTGCTGATGCCGCCATCCACCAGCAGCCTGCCGTCGATGTCGACCGGATCAAAGGCCCCCGGCACGGCCATGCTCGCGCGTAAGGAGCGGGAGAGATTGCCGGATTTCAGGACCACTTCCCTGCCGGTTTCAAGATCCGTTGCGACCGCGCGAAAGGGGATGGGAAGCTGGTCAAAATCCTTGGTCTGGCTCACCCCCGCGGTCAGGCGGTTCAGTTGCAGATCGAACTTCTGGCCATGAACATAGGCCAGCGGCATTTCGATCTTGCCTTCGTTGAAGCCGGGCTTGGCCTTGAAGACATAGAGCACGTCATCCTGCTTGCGGCGGAAGGAGCGATCCTCCCGGTTCGGATTGTCGACAAAGACGTCCTTCCAGTCGATATTCTGGATTTCCCGCTCGATCTCCTGCGGGCTCATTCCGGAAGCGTAGAGCCCGCCGATGATGGACCCCATGCTGGTGCCTACCACGTAATCGATGGGGATGTTCATTTCCTCCAGCACCTTGAGCACGCC
>Ga0156726_1126_pt6 | contig 20936 bp, 16 predicted proteins | sample RifOxyD1_FD_112055 | JGI IMG/M metagenome (GOLD analysis project Ga0156726, IMG submission 112055) | Hydrogenophilales bacterium RIFOXYD1_FULL_62_11
GGGAACGCGTGGCGGAAAAAACCCGGCAATTGAACCTGAGCAACCCCCATCCGGATTGATGACCATGACTGACACCTCGCTCCCCTGGCCGGTCGCCGTATTCGCCCACAACGAGGCGCGCAACATCATCGCCTGTCTGGACAGCCTGCAGGCCGCCGCCAGCCATCCGATCGAATGCCACGTGCTGGCCAACGCCTGCAGCGACCGCACCGAGGGCCTGGTGCGCGACTACGCGGCGCGTCACCCGAATGTGCGGCTGCACTCGATCGCGCTGGGCGACAAGGCCAATGCCTGGAATGTATTCGTGCATGATTTCGCGCCGCGGGGTGCAGCGCATTATTTCTTCATCGACGGTGACGTGCGGGCCACGCCGGGTGCGCTCGACGTGATGGCAGGGGTGCTGACGCAGCATCCGCAGGCAAGCGGTGTGTCGGCCCTGCCCAAAAGCGGGCGCGGGGTGGCGGCGTTTCAGCGCGACATGCTGAAAGACAACGGCGTGGCGGGCAATCTGTACGGCTTGCGCGGAGCGTTTGTCGAACGCATTCGTGAGCAGGCGATCCGTATGCCCATCGGCACCATTGGCGAAGATGCGCTGATGGGGGCGATGCTGAAATGGGATTTGCGCGGCGACACGCGCTGGGATAACAGCAAGGTTGTGGTGGCGCAGAGCGCGGGTTTCACGTTCGATTCAGTATCGCCCTGGCTGCCGCGCGAGTGGAAAAAATACTACCGGCGGCGCGTGCGTTACAGTGTTCGCGGCTACCAGAATAAAATGCTGGGACAGGCAATCCAGCCGGGCGGTTTTGAAGCACTGCCGCCGCAGGTGCGCGACCTGTACCCGTGTTATCCGGACATCCTCAGGCTGCAATGGCGTGGCTTGAATACGCTGTTTGACTGGCTGGCCCTGCGTGAAATCAGGGCAGCACGCTAACTGCAAAACCCTTGTGAATCATCGAGGAATATGAACCTATGACCCTTTCTAAAATAGTTGTTACGACATGGCTTGCCTTGTTGCCGGTTGCACCTGCGATGGCTGCGTTCGCGCCTACCCAGGCTGAACTTGCAGCATTGCCCGCTTATTGTGCAGCGCGACTCGGTGGGTATTCTCAGGCATACACAAGCTGGAATGCATCCATGGGCGGCGACTTTCTTCATATTCATCATTACTGTTTCGCGCTTAACTTCATGAACCGGGCGCGTGGCATAGCATCCGTCAAGGACAGACAGAGCACGCTTGGCGCGGCCATGACCAATTTCAATTACGTGCTGAAGTACACGCAGCCTGGTTTTTATTTGCGTTCCGAGATACTGATGAATCGCGGCATCGCCTTGTCGATGCAGCACAAAGACGGCGCAGCAATGGGTGACCTGCTTAAGGCCATCGAAATAGATCCCAAGTTGCCACGCGCCTATGCGACGCTGGCAGACATGTATGAAAAACAGAAGAACCGCAGCAAGGCACTGGAAACGGTGACTACAGGACTACGCCACAATCCGGATACCAAGAGCCTGCAGCGCCGTTACACCGAGCTGGGTGGCAAGCTGCCTTATCCTGCGCCGGCCCAGGCAGACGCTGAGGCTTCGCCGGCACAGACAAACGCCACGCCCACACCTGCGGCGACTCATCCGGCGGAGTCTGGCACCGCTACGGCGCCAGGCGCGACTCCCACCACGGCACCTGCAGTTGAACCCCCAGCCGCACCCAAAATCGGTTCACCGAAAAATCCGTATTGCCGCTTCTGTCCGGACTAGACACTATTGCCGCGCTGACCGGATGCTTGCACGAAGGCCTGCAAACTCGCCCATAAATCAGCTTTCACCTGCGGGTGCTGCTCCGACACATCGTGCTGACAGGCAGGGTCGCTTTCCACGTCAAACAAACGCAGCAAATGGCCGCTTTCAAGCGGCTGATACACCAGTTTCCAGCGGCCGCGACGGATCATGCGGTCTTTCGCACGCAGGATGGCATCGCAGTATTCCGGCTTGATCGCCAGGGTGCCGCTGGTGCGGTTGGGTACTTCCAGCAGTTCCAGCAAATCCGGGTAGCGCAGGTGGGTAGCAGGCAGGCCGGGAATGTCGGCGATCCAGATGCCGGTTTCGTTGAATGCGTCGAGCTCGGGACAGGCGCAATCCGCGCTCAGGCAATCCAGCAGCGATACACCGTCAATGCCAGGTGCAGGTGCTGCGCCGATCAGGTCAAGCAGGGTGGGGACAAGGTCGATCGAGCGCACGACCTGATCGATCCTGCCACGTGCCGGGCGGCGCGGATCTCGGATCAGCAGCGGGATTCGCGAGCTGAAATCGCCCACGGCCGAGTTGCCCTGCCCCCAGGTGTCGTGTTCAAAAAACTCCATGCCGTGGTCGGAATACACCACGACGATCGTGTTGCCGGCCAGCCCGCAGACGTCGAGATGCGCCAGCATTTTGCCGACTTCATCGTCGAACTCCGCGACGCAGCCGTCGTATAAATCAATGATTTGATCGAGATCGAACTCTTCTTTGGGCGCACCCTGGCGGCGAATGATTTCGAATGGATCGGTGAGTCGCGCCATGGCGAATTTGGATTCGCCGACATGCGCCGGATCAGAAAAGCGTCCGTACCACGGCCATTCCGAAGCAAATGGCGGGTGGGTGGTGGAGTAGAAGAGATTGAGATAAAACGGCTGGGCGTCTTCTGCCAGACGTGACACCAGGCGTCGCGCGCGCTTGCCCAGCGGTTGCGTCAGCGGCACCCCGCCCAGGTAATACAGTTCGGGCAACAACAGGCGTCCCAGCCGGTTGTGGGTGAACAGGGAAACAAACAGGCGCAGATCCTTGGGGCCCTGGCGGATCAGATACTTCAGGTTCCACTGGTCTTCCGGCAGGTCGGTGTAGTCGAAGCCGAACGAATATTTGCCGAGGTCTGCGCCGCACCAGTCCGAAATGGCGGCGGTGCGATAACCCGACTTTTTCAGCATGGTGGGCAGCGCATCGAGTTTCAGCCGGGTGTTGTCGTCATCGGCGAAGTTGTCGCGGATGCCATGGGTGTGTGGCCAGGTGCCGGTCAGCATCGAAATGAGGCTGGGCGCGGTGCGTGCGCAGGGCACATAACAATTGCTGAACAGTGCGCCGGTAGCGGCAAGTTGGTCGATGTTTGGGGTCAGCGCCCGATGATAACCAAGCGCGCCGAGACGGTCTGCACGCAGCGTGTCGGAACCGATCATCAGGATATTCGGGGGGGTGTCTGTCGCACGCGCGGCGTGCGTGCGCGGGGGGCGCGCGTCCGGCTGCCAGCCTGACCAGACGACCGTGCCGGCGACAAACAGCGTGGCCGACCATAGCGCCATCAGGTCGCCGAATCGGTTGGCCTGCGCCAGTTCCCAGCTGGCCAGTACGAGCAGCAGCCCTACCGCGCTGAGGGTCAGCGATTGCAAGGCAGCAATTCGCCGGGGTGTCATCACGTGCCACAAACCATACAGGCGGCTGGCGCGATAGTGCATCGAAGCCATCAGCAAACCGGGGTTGAAACGCAGCTTGCGGACGAATTGCAGACCGAATCCGCCGAGGACGCCGAGCAGTGCGGCGATGACGGCAAGCCCCATTACCCAGGGCGTGCCGGTCGCGGTGGCTAGCATGAAGTAGATCAGTACTCCGGTACCGCCGGTGAAGAGCATGAGCGCAAACGCCCAGACCGTAAGTTGCGCCAGGGCATACAGGGTATAGCGTCGATAGTGTGTGAGCACTTCTTCGCGGATGCGGGGTCCCGTCTGGGAAAAATCGAGCAGTGATTTGGCCAGCAGTGCGGCCGCGCCCACGCCCGCCACACCCAGCGCCGGCAGCACCCCTGCCCAGCGTCCTTCGCCTGCGGCAAACCAGGCGATCAGGCCGCACGCGGTGGTCAGGATGCCCAGCATTTCGACCTGGAGCATGCCGCGGTCGGGGGGAGGGCGCAGTCTTGATTCACCGGTCGGCGCACGCAGGGTTTCGACGGCCCCTGCCAACTCTCCGAGGCTGGCAGCCAGCCTCACCATGTAGAAAAACCGGCGGTCTGCATTGCGCGTGAATGCGGCACTGCCCAGATGGCCTATCACTTTGCGAAACATGTACAGGCGCGGGCGGTGGCCGTCGCGACGGATCAGGAAATGGGCGCGCGAACGCACGAAACTCTTGCGCAGGGTGTAGGGTGTGCTCATGCGCTCGGCGTCGATCGCGTGCAGCTGACGCACACTGGGCAGATAACGGATGGCGTAGCCTTTGTCGGTTGCACGCGTCAGAAAGTCATGATCTTCGCCCCCCGCCAGATTGTGCCCGGTCGGACCCAATTCAACCGAGAACACCCCGACCTCATCGAACACCGATCTCCGCACGACGATGTTGCCGCCGCTGGGGTAACGGTCCTGCGGCGTGATGACGAGCGATTCACCACCCAGGTCGAACTCGGGGAATGGCCGGATCGGAATGGCATAGTCGCCTTGCGTATGAACCCATGACGGCTCGCTGCCGTCCCAGGCGGGCCAGATGCGCCCGCAGTACATTGCCTCGTCAGGATAGGCATCCATGCCGGCGAGCAGGTGGCTGATAAACCCCGCTTCAACGGTCTGATCGTCATCGATGAAGCACAGCGCATCTTGTGTCGCGTGCGCGATGGCGGCATTCAGTGCATACGATTTTCCGGCTTGCGCTTCCTCGATCCAGCTTAGCGTCAGGTTGTTACGTGGCTGGGCAAAACTGAATTCAGTCAGCCGCGCCAGCGTGTCGTCGTTGCAGTTGTTGACCACGACGAGCACGTCGACGTTTTCTTCGCCGTTATGGCCGCAGGCGTAGATTGACCGTAGCGTCTGGATGAGGGAGGTGCTGCGATTGTAGGTACAGACAACGATAGCGAGGCGATTACGGGTGGGCATTGGCACAGCTTATTCCTGGAGGCGTCCGTGCTTGCGCAGCACCGCCAGCCATTCCTTGATATGTTCGCCTTCGGTGCGCATGTCCCATTTGAAGCCGGTGCGTGTGAACGGATAAATCCCGTGCTCCACCGCCCAGATCAGGTCGTCCAGATAACGTACATAGTTCTCGTCGTGGCGCCAGGGATGGATCGCCCAGTGGTTATGCCCGTTCATTGACCAGCGCTGATAGCCTTTGTGGGTAAACGTATGGCTCAGACTGTTTTCCAGCGGCTCGCCTGGCTTGGCCTGCTGAAGCGGCAGGCAGGCGTGGAAACGCGCAACGTCCATCAAAAAGTAGCGGGTGGAGGTGAAGCTGGCGTGGTGCCAATCCATTTTTGGCTTGGACTCGAACGAGTGCCCCGTCACTTTTTCCAGCCAGTTGCGCGCTTGCGGAGGGCCTCCCTGCGGTGTGGCCACAATGACGTTCTTTTCACGTTGCAGCAGGTCGAGACCGTCGTATAACCAGGAACGATCGCCTTGCCGGTAGAACAGCATGTCGGAGTCGACATGGAACAGATAGTCGCCGGCGCAGGCATCCATCGCGTACAGATATTGATAAATAGGCGCCCCTGAAAAGTCCTTGAGATCGATCTGCTCATCGCCGAAGTATTTCATCAGGATGCGGTGCTGCTCGGCTTCAGTCCAGGGCACCACGTCGACGCGGTCGATGAGCTTGTCGGCCAGCAGACGCTGCAGGATCTGCTCCACTTCGTTTTGCGAACCCTGGATGCGTTCTGCGTACTTGCCTTCCTGCCGACCCGGATCGTAGGTGGCGATGCGCTCGGCAAAGGGGAAATTTAGCTGGCGCATCATGTGCCGCAGCGTCTGCTCCAGATAGGGCGCATCCGAGTTGCAAACGTTGACGGTGAAGCTAACGCGAGGGGTGATCTGAGCCATTCTTGATTTACTTTGGTCGCTGTTACGAGGGCTATGGCTTATGACTTCTGGTCTGACGTACTAATGTTTTTTTGAGATGGCGAAGCAGATTTCTTGCTCGATCAGGCAGTGAGCAGTAAGCCAGTTTGACGAGCGAATCCGCATCATCTGGCTTGAGTTTAAGCGCTTTCAAAAAATACTGCCGTGCGGTTTTGTGATCCTGCAGGTTATAGAAATAATGATTTGCTGCACCACGATTCATACCGTGCATGCGCTGCACATATGCTGCGCGATTGACGTGTTTGGCCGCTTCAGGATCGGCGGACAGAAAGGTATCCAGCGCCTTGAGACGTATCAGCAACATGGCATAACCCTGTTTCGACTGCTGCGTTGCGTGTATGCGCCAAAAGCCGGTAATGGTCTGCAGATGGCCCACCGGATAGCGCCGGGCAATGCGCAACCAGAGCTCGTAGTCATCCACGCCGGGCAGGTCGGGATTGAACCAGCCGACTTCGTCCAGCACTTTTTTCGGGATGATCGAGGTTAATGGCTGTATGTCATTGCTAATGAAAATCTCTTCAAACACGTTGCCCACAAGGGTCTCTGCCGAGCTATTGCCAAATGAAGCTTCGTCCAGAGAACGGTACTCCGGCAACAGCGCTCCTTCAGAGTCGATGCGGGCATAGCGCGTATGCAGCAAACCTGCTTCTGGATGCCGCAGCAAGGCATCCACCTGCAATGAGAGCTTGTTGGGCAACCAGAGATCGTCCTGGTCATGAAAGCTAATGAAGGTCCCCGTGGCATGCTTGAGTGCGACGTTGCGGCTGGCCGCTACGCCTGAGTTCGCGGGGTTCGAGAGAAAGGTAATGCGCGGGTCAGGCAGATAGCCATGAATGATTTCGGCAGAGTGGTCGGTGGAACAGTCATTTACCAGTATCAGCTGAATCGCAGGATAGGTCTGTGCCAGGGCGCTTTCAATGGCGCTGGCGAGATATTTCGAGCCGTTATAGACCGGCATGATGATGCTGACGGTGGGATGTGTCATGTCTGTTCCATCAATTACGCTGTCGTTTTGAGTAACCTGCCAGCCGTCCCCAAGCGTGGGCAGCATTCATTACCTGTCTGATCTGTCCAGAGTTGCGGGTTAGAAGTAAACCCAGCGACTTCAGGCTGTGGGTTGCAAGCTGGCCCACTAAAAACGGCGGGATCCCTAGAATCGTATTCGGGTAATCCGGTAGCTGAAACTGGCCTTGGCGCAGACCGGCGCGGTAATGCAACTTGATGAAATAACGGCGTCTGAGCCGCCATGACTCGACCGCATGCAGGACGGCCATGTCGGGACGGTAACGGATGCGGATGCCACGATCGAGCAGGGTCTTCAACATCACGGCATCCTCGCCCCCGCCAATGTTGGTGCCCTCCCGGTTGTAGCGGGCGTCGAAACGCAGGGGCGAGTCGTTGCGGAACAGTTGCATGTCGTAAGCGATATTGGCTGTCCAGATGGGTGTGTCCGGAGACTGGATCCAGAAACGATCTGGCCCGTGATCGACGGCTGCCAGAAAACCAAGCAGTTCATCCCCGAGCCAGTTCGGGCGCCTGATGGTGGAGAAGTCCATGGCGACCTGCCCTCCCGCACATTGCGCGCCTTCGTTGGCAATGGCGTCGTAGGCGGCTTCCAGGAATCCGGGCTGTGGTAACTCGTCATCGTCGATAAACACCAGGATGTCGTGGTCGAGCGATTCTGCCAGTGCCCGGTTGCGAGCGGGCACGATCCCGGGTGCGGCTTCGGTGACAACGCGCAAAGGTGCGCCAGACTGGTTTTGCAGTCGGGCCAGCACGTCTAGCGTGTCGTCTGGACTGTTGTTGTTGACTGCAAGAATCTCGAATGGAACAGGACAGCTTTGCCCACGCAGTGCGGCAACCAGGGTAGCCAGCCGGTCGGCGCGTTTGAATGTGCAAAAGGCGACAATGAGGGTGGGCATGGCGGTCAGATGCGGTTGTGCGCGTTGCGGCGGTTGTCCACCAGGCGAATCAGTGATTTGAAGAGCGGTGCAGGCAAAAAACTGGCGAAGATGTATTTGGCGTCGCGTGCTTTCCAGTCGACCTTGCGGAATGCGCGGCGGAACAGCCGCCGTGATGAATCGGTGTCGCGGCGCCAGTGGCAACGATAGGCTTCGGGCAGCAGGGAGCCGTAGACCAGCGCATCGCGCGTTTCGCGACCGAGATGAGCAACTTGCGCGGGGTGGTGGCGGACGAAGGTTTCGCGCACGGCAACCGCGTCGAATACTTGCCGCCAGCGTGGAATGTGCGCGTCACCGCGCGGATAGCGGCGATAAAACGCCAGCACTTGGGGGACGCGCACCACGGTGGGCTGGGCGGCCAGCATGCGCAGCCACAGGTCGTAATCCATGGCCGTGGGCAGGCGTTCCGAAAATCCGCGCAAGCGGTCGATCAACTGGCGTCGCACCAGCACGCCGTTGATCGGCCACGGACAGGATTGCAGAAACAGGGCGGCCGCATCGGATTCGACGTAATCGGGTGGAATATAGGGTTGCGTGTCAGCCGCAGCCTCGCCCACGTTTTGCCAGCCGCAATACGCCACATCGGCCTGCGTGTCTGTCATGGCGGCATGCAGCAGCTGGAGCGCATCGGGATGCCAGGTGTCGTCGGCGTCCAGAAAGGCAATGAAGTTGCCGTGTGCATGATCCAGCGCGTGATTGCGCGCGGTATACGGGCCGCTGTTGGTCTGGTGCAAAACCGTGATGCGGCCGGGATGCGCTGCTGCCAGCCGCGCGATGATCCGGGTGGAGTCGTCGGTCGAACCATCGTCCACGACAATGAGTTCAAGCATGGGATAGCGCTGTTGCAACACACTCTCGATCGCCTCTTCCACAAAAGGCGCGGCGTTGTAGCAGGGCATGACAACCGAAATCAGCGTGGGGTCAAAGTGGTCCATCGGATAAGGGGTTATTGGTCTCGTCGCCCGATTAGCCAGCGGTGCCAGGACTCGGGCAGCCAGGCAGGCAGCATGTATTTCCAGTCGGTCAGTGTGCCATAGCCTTGTTTCATTACGGCACGAAAAATTTGCCGCGCGGCGGGCAGCTTGCGCTTCCAGTAACAGGCGTAACCACGTTTGAGCAATTCGCCGGAGGTCAACGCGCGCACGTGCGCTGCGCCGAGCGCGTCATTGAAGGCAGGATGGCGGGCGAGATACTGCTGCTGTGCCTGCCAGTGCTGGAGCGCGGCGCGGGCGTAATCAGCCGATGCCTGCGCGCCGCCGTGGAAATGGTAGAAAGCCAGCACTTCGGGTACGCGGACAATCGGTGCGGTCGTTGCCACGTTCAGCCATAGCGCGTAGTCCTCGGCATTGGTGAGTGTCGGGTCAAACCCGTTTGCGGCCAAGACGGCTTCACGCTTGACCAGGGCGGCATGGATTGGCCAGCGGCAACCGGCAAACAGGGTTTCGGCTTTGGCGGCAGTTTCATAGTCGGGCGGCACAAAGGGTTCGCCGCGCCCGCCCGGCAGCCCCAGATTTTGCCAGCCGCAATAAGCCAGAACCGCTTCGGGAGAGGCCTCCAGTGCGGTCACCATGGTGGCGAGAAAGTTCGTTGTCCAAGTGTCGTCTGCGTCCAGAAAGGCCACATAGCGGCCACGTGCGAGAGCGAGTCCGGCATTGCGCGCTGCACTTACGCCCAGATTGGCCTGGCTGAGGAGGCCGATTCGTCCGTCTGTCTGAGCCTGCAGCCAGGTCAGGGTGGTGTCGCTGGAACCATCGTCAATTGTGATGAGTTCCCAGTCAGGAAATGTTTGCGCCAGCACGCTGCCTACGCTGGTCGGCAAATGCGCCGCTGCGTTGTAGCAGGGCATGACGATGGAAACAAGCGGCGGCATCGGGATCAATCACACGCGGCGCACGTGTCGCAGCGCATAAGCCGCGATGTCACGCCAGCGGACATCGTGGCTGCCGAAATAGAGCTTGCGGGCGAAGCTGCCGAGCGTGTCGGTATTGAAAATGGTTAGACGGCGCAATTGGTGCGGATCCTTGTCACGCAACGCCCAGCCGGTTCGGGTGCTGCAGGTGGCGGTATATCCCGCCTGCTTGACCGCCTGGGCACAGCGTTCATCCCAAGTACCGTAGGGGTAGGCGAAACTGCTGACCGGATACCCAATCATGGCCTCCAGCGCGGCCTTGGATTCGCTGAGTTCCTGCATCAGGCGCATATCGTCAATGTCGGGAAGTCGTACATGACTTACCGTGTGGGAACCGATTTCCATGCCGTTTTCATGCATCTCGCGTAACTCGGCGGCGTTGAGCAATCTCCCCGCGGGACGGCCGTCTACCGGACAACCGTTCGTGGACCACCGCGGCGCCTGGCCGACCGAGCCGGAAACGATGAACCAGGTGGCGCGCATGCCGCGTTTCTGGAGTTCTTCACAGGCACTGAGGTTGTCCACGTAGCCGTCGTCAAACGTGATGACGGCGGTGCGTCCGGCCCATTTTTTAGCGGGGGCGGCGACCAGTTCGCGCATGGTCGGCGTGGAATAGCCTTCGGTGGCCAAAAAATCGAGTTGGTCGCGGAAGCGCTGCATGGACACCGCCCACGGCCAGGCAGGTGTCCCCTTGCCTGGCTGCACGGCGTGATACATCAGCATGATCGGTCCATGCTGGCCGGCCTGGCGGTGGAGCGCGCGCGAAAGAGGATCAATCCAGCTCATGCAGGGGTTTTGGCGAGTTTGAGCCTGCCTTTCCAGCGGGCCGTTTCTGTTACAAGCGCCGGGATGGGCAGATATAAAAAACAGAGCGCATAAACCAGGCCACCTACTACGGCCATGACCAACACATACAGTGCATCGACTGACTGGATGGACACGGGAATGACGCGGTCGGCGAGCCACAGGGTAGCAAGCAAAATGGTATTGAGGATTGCTGCTGGGATGAACGCGCGTGCGAGGTCGAACCAGCGTGCATTGAGCGATAGTTTGGCGAGCCAGAACATGTGAATGGTCATATAGAGCAGCGCAACGAGCATCCCGGTCGCCACACCGGTCATCCCGTAAGGCAGACCAAGCAGAATGGCGATGGCGGACACGGCAATCATGATGAGTTGCGCAACAAGCTCTTTGTCCAGCCAGCTGCGCGCAGCCAGGACGGCACCTGACAGGTTTTCAATCATCATCAGTGGCGCAGCAAGGCTGAGAATCATCAAGGGGGCAGCCGAATCAGCCCAGCGAAATCCAAATAGCGTGACCACCAGAGGTTTGGCCAGCCATAAAAATCCAACATAGAAAGGTAGCCCATAGACGGCTACCAGCGTCAGGCTGCGGAAGAACAGATAGCGGGATTTGTCGAGATTATCCTGTTCCTTCGCCAGTGCACGAAACAGGACTTCATACACGGAGCCCGTGATGAAGCCGTGCGGGCGTGCTGCCAGGCTTTCGGCCTTGTTGTACAGCCCCACCCCGGCTGGACCTAAAGTGCGCGACAAGATGAACGTGGGCAGCTGGCCTCGTACGTAGCCAACAATATTGTTGGCGGAGGCGAGCAAGCCATACCGCATCAGCTCCTGCGCGCGTACAAAATTAAAATTGATCCCCGGAAGCCAGCGCGCATACCAGGCTAATTGCAGTGCGCCTGTAATGGAGCCGAATAAACCTGCAAGGATCAGGCTCCAGGGGCCGTGGCCCAGATAAGCCAGACTGAGCGCAATGCTGTTGTACACCACCAGATTGCTTAGCTGGACCGCCGTTTTGGCTTTGAAACGCATCTCCCGGTGCAGCATGTTGCTGGGGACGTTGAAAAAGGGGCGAACCAGAAAAGACAGCGCAGCAACCCGCAGCAGATCGGCGTACGCCGGGTTGGCGTACCAGCGGCCAAACCAGGGGGCGATTGCAAAGAAGAATCCAACAATTGCCAGCCCGACCAGAAATTGCAGGGTGAACAATAAATCGTAGTCGCGCTTGCTGGCTTCCTTGGCGCGAACCAGGGCTTGCCCCATGCCGCCGCCAGACACGTAGCCCGCAAGGTTGGTGAAAATCAGGATCGTGGCCACCATGCCGAACTCGGCTGGCATGAGCAGCCGCGCCAGAATCAGGCCAAGCGCAAAATTGATCACCTGGCTGCCAGTGTTGCCAATGAATACCCATTTGGCACCGTGGCGGATGGAATCGCCAAGGCTCATGATTGAGCCGGGCAAATAATCGCGAACAAGCTGGAATGTTTGATGATCACGGTCAGGCAGGTCTGTGGGGTCATTGGGGTGCGATTAGATATTGCTTGGTCTGTAAGCGTGGGCATCTATCAGACAGGGGCTATCCAAGAGCAATCCAGGCATCCTTTGGGTCTGTTGGATGACGAAGCATGGAGGTCTTAGAAGTCGTCATTATCCCGTTGTGCTGGAAGAATTGGCTTGGTGAAGATTGTTTTTTATTCATGATCGGCGCTTCGGCTATTTCATGGGCAGTTCGATTCGAGAGAGCAGGCATTAAGTGGCGCCAGGTTTCTTATTTTAAAAAGCAAAACCCATACCAGTTACAGGGTGCATTCCCCGTCAGTGGCTCTTGCCCAGCCATCTTTTGACCGTCAGGGCTAATTGCCCGATACCCGGCACGCGTTTCAGTTTTCGGAGCAAGCGACTATCGATACGTGCATTGGGAAGAAAATGCGAGCGTTCCATTTGTGCAAAGTTGCTGTTTTGGGGCACGTCGAAATGCTTGCGCATTCGCTGAATGGCGGCGAGAGACTCGGTCAGATTGTGCTCGATGTAGTTTATCTGGCTGCTCCATGCGATATCGTTTCCAATATGAAACGTGAGCGGCAGATCGTTGATTCGTTTGACGCGAAATCCACTCACGGCGTCCAGAGCAATGAAGAGCAGATAGTCGAAGTGGGCTGCACCGATACAACAATTTCCGAGGTCAAGTTGCGAGACATAGGACTTTGGGAAAACGAAACAGTCGTAACCATAAGCAACTTGGCCGGGCTGGCCATACATTTCTGGGAGTTGTTCAATGCTGTTGTAGCGACTGGAAATGTTCCGCCGGTAAACCGTGAATGGGGTGCCTGGTTCGAAGCGTTTTTCAATGATTTCGTGAAGCTGCAGGTAGAAATCGGGTTGGACTGCGATATCCATGTTGGTAAAGATCAGGTAGTCGCAATTTGATGACTCGGCACCCAACTGCAGGATGTCAGAAATCAGGGGGAAGGGTCTTTGGGGCGAGAGGGGGCGGATGTCCTGCACCGTCCGGCCAAGGTGCCCTGCAAGCTGGGCGGGTGGCTTGATTGCGATTTCGTCGCCGGGCAGCACGATGGCATTGACCTCGACTTGGATGCCGCGATTTCGCGCTTTTTCCACAGCGATGCGCAGGCTTTCGTAGGTGATTTTGCTCGCGATTCCGTGTTCGGAATCTTCCGGACCCGGAAATGGATTAATGATGTGGCAGAACGATGCTGACATGGGTCTGGATGGCTCTGATGGGTTGTGGCTCGTGACTATGATGTCATAAGCCGGATTGCGGCTTCACAAAACCAGCCGGCTGGATATGTAGGGGCTTCCGCTGACGTCTGGTTGGACGGTTGGCGAGAATCATTGGGAGGAATGCGCAAGGCAATCAGTAGATGATCTCTGGCTGAGCGCCAGTGCGGTGGCGTTCGGTAAGCGGGGCGACAAGCCTTGCCTTTGTATTGCGCATAGAGACGGCGCAGGGTGAACGCCAGGTTCGGCAGATAGCGATAAAACAGGTTTGCTGCTGCCTGGACGAATGCTTCGGGCGTCCTGGCGGGTTCATGGCTAAACGTGATCAGGTCCTCAATCGTCAGATCCATCTTCTCTGCAGTATGTTTGCACCAGTGCGGATTAATGAAAGCGATATGCTCAGCGATACTGCAATACCAGTACATGCCGCCCATGAGGCGCCATGACAAGCTTGCAGTATTGCCGGTGGAAATGATGATCAGGCCGCCTGGCCGGGCAGCTCTCACCAGCGATGCGAGAAAGGCTTCGGGGTTGCTGACATGCTCGATGACGTCCATTGCCACCACGACATCAAAGGGGGCTTGTAGTGTGTCAAGGTCTGAAAAGTCGCGCCCTACGATTTCGATCCCTTTTGCGGCTGCGTGTTCCGCAGCAAGTGGGTGAACCTCGATCCCCGCGCGGCGGTAGCCGCTGCCCAGATAGTCGAGAAAGCGGCCGTCGAAGCAGCCTACATCAAGCACTGAGGCGATATCGACGTTCTTGCGAATGATGCCCGAGGCGGTTTGCCAGTCCTGGCGTTTGACAGGGTGGTATTGCCAGGAAGCAGCCGCGCCTTGTCGATACAGGGCATCCAGTTCGGATTTGTCCAGCTGCGGATACCGCCAGTGCAAGCCACATGCATTGCAGCGGCACAGACTCCCGCCGGGAAGCGGTGAATCGAGTGCCCTGCCTGCGAATTCGAAAGCATCGGGGAGGGTTCCAATCCGGGCTACCTTGGCTGAACAACCGCCCGGACAAGTCGTGCGGGCTTTTGGTTTACCGGATCGCTTGGTATGCAACCGTGGCAGCAGATTACGTTCGGATGCTGGAAATGGCATGGGCATGTTTTTCCTCTCCTCGGCGATTTTTCCTGAGTTGGCGATGATCATCATTAGGGCCGGCATAGGGTCTCAGAATGTTTTCCTGTGCACGATGAATGGGGCATATCACTGTCGAATCGTTTGCCTGGGCCTGTAGGTCAGGTCCTTCCAAGTATTTTCTTTACGAGAGGCCGCAGATAATTGAGATAGAGCTTGTGCTCGGCATGAAACAGCCAGATTTTCCGCTTGATGATCGCCGTCAAATCCTGCCGCCCCATCGTCTCAAGTGCCGGTAGCACTTCCAGATAGAGTTCAAGTTCAGCATAAGTCTTGATGGGGATTGATTTCAGCAATTGGGGAGATACGTCATTGCCAGGAAATGCGGTTGTCCTGGAAAGCTGGCCGCAAGCCATGAACGCGAGCATGGTGCGGACACATTTCAAACAACGCCCGCAATTCAGATAGCCTTCCGGGATGGCGGCTGAGTCCCAGCACACTCTGAGTGCGTCCAATACACCAGGATGGGTTGACAGGAAGCGAATTTTCTCGACCCGGCTGAACTGCTCCATGTCGCCGGTGGTGAACTCAAGAAAGTCCGCACCAAAATAGCTGTTCAGCCACGGATGCGAACCATGGGGATGCGGGATATGTTCCATCGAATAGTCCGGGGCGATGATGCATCGGTGAATGCGCGAACTCGCAGCATGGGCGATGGCAGCCAGCAGGGAAGCGTGTTGCCATCCACCATAAAGCCGCCAGCTCATGGCCAGGTTCCTCAAATTGACTTTTACCGTCACCAGCTCTACACCCAATTCCCGGCATATGGCCGAAAGATGCCGGATGCCGAGATTCCAGACGTCAAGCCGATTGGGTTTGTTGGGGTCGCCCACGTCCAGGCCATGAACGAAGAAAGCGACGCTCACTCGCCTTGGGTCGCCCATCGGGTATTGGCTGGCATTCCAGTACAGGGCTGACAATGAGTCCACACCACCGGAGAGGAACAGTGCGGTGGTGGATTGGGGAATGTCAGGCAAGGGACGCGCCACTGCAGGCGCCTCAATCTTGACAGGACGTAGCGGACTTTTATGCCAGCGCTTCAGCAGCCGCATGGCCATGGTGAGTCTGGAGGCGAGCTGTGGGTCGACTTCCCCTTCAATTTCCAGCCGGGTTTCTCCATTCCACATGGCAGCAATGGCTGTCCCCATCATGAACGCATTGGGTTCGGGGCGTATCCAGTGGGCCTGTTCAGCGGGTACGGAGAAAAAAATAATTTCCCGCGCATTCCTGGTCTCATGTTCCACCTCGGCCTGTATTTGATACTGGCCGTCCTCACGCTTTTCCTGGATGTTCCGGATGATCATTATCTCTCCCTTTCTTAACGCTTATCTCGGCTCGAATGCGGCAATTTTTTGTTCTTTTGAATTGGCTTGATCAGCCTCGAGCACTGTTTGTTTCAAGGTTTCGTGAAGCAAGTGCTAGCACGTGCGGCAGGCTGGTGCGGATGCGTTTGCGATTGTCGTACCGTTGTGTGAATGCTTGATTGATCTTGTTCATGAACTCATCGCTGACGCATTGCGTAGGTGCAATGATGTGTTCGAGCGACAGGCCAAAGTGTTGATACAAGCCTTCAAATTTGTCTTGATAGGTGATCGATAGAATGGGCGTGCCACTGCCTAGTGAGGCGATGGCCAAATGCATGCGTCCCGTGATGACGAGATCGAGGAGGCCGGTAATCCGCTTGATCTTGCCGGGGTGATTGATCGGGGTATAGCGGGCGTGTGAGAAACCATTTTTTTGTAGCTGTTTTTCGAGCGCCTGGAGCATCGACACATCGCCCGATTGCGGCTTGAGATCATGCGGAATCAGCATGAATGCCAGGTTGTTCATTTCTGCGGCAAGCACGAGTTGCTCAGCCAGGCGGGTGATCAATGTGGGTGTGTCGGTTTGCGTGAGCAGGGGGGCCAAAGCGTGGGCGTTCAGGTTGACGCCAACCGGGCTGCGACCTGCATTGTGCATGTTGCTTATCCAGGCTTCTGCCTCGGGTTCCGGTTCGGTGGCGGGTGGCATCAGAAAAGCGCTATCCGCACACAAGGTGGCCGGGATGCCGACAATTTGCCTGAAGCGATCAAGTGAGGGCTGATCGCGGATATTCACCGTCACCTTGGGATGCAATCTGGATAAGGCGTGAACAGTCGGGCGGCGCGGGTGACGGTTGAAACTGAAGCCCAGTGTTGTGGCCGGAATGCCGAGCATTGCGCTGTGATTGCAGTAATCAACAATACGTTGCACCAGTGAGGCGCCATATTTGCCGTCCAGAATGTCGGCGCCCATCACAAACAGCGCGTGGTGTTGGCGAATCACGCGGTCAAAGGCGATGCTGCCCGCTCTGCCAGCCCAGGCGGCTATCACCTGGATCTCGCCGACTCCTGGTACGGTCATGCTGTGGTTTCGTGTTCCGATGATGGTGAAGATGGCTTCTGGATTGCGCATGCGTAGCGATTGCAGCAATGCGGTAAACATTGCCATGTCGCCCAGCGACCCCGATGGGTTGCTGACGTCGCCCGGGATGATCACGAAACGGCTGGCGATTTCCGGAACGGCCACAAGAAGAGGCCCACGCAGCCGGCGCAACGGCACGCCAACCTCGAAGAGGTTGCGGATGATGATGGCCTGATCAATCAGGTATTGTTTGATGGTCATGGCGTTGCCCTTGGGGGCGCGATCAGGGTGCGCACAAGGTGTTCCACCCGATCAGCAAACAGCGCGTGCGTGTAATGCTGCTCAATTTGACCACGCCCCTTTTCCGCTTCGTTGCGTCTGGTGCTGATATCACCCAGCCAGTCAATGCATCGTTGGGCAAAATGCGCATCGTCCTGTGCGATGCTCAAACCAGCGTTTTCCAGGTCGACTTTGAAAGCATCTGCGCAATGAGGCGTGGTCACGCACGCCCGTCCATAGGCCAGCGATTCCAGAATCTTGATGTTGGTGCCGCCGCCTGAGTAGATTGGGGAAATGGTGAATGCGGCATTGCGATAAACCTCACCCAGATCATCGACAAATCCGGGGGCAGAGACATCTGGATGCAGCTCCCAGGCCCGCCGGGTGGCGGGCGGGGCGGCGCCAACGAGCAGCAGCCGGGCTTTGGGCTGGGCAACCTTGATGGCAGGCCAGCAGCGGGCAAGAAAACGGTCGATTCCTTCGCGATTGGGCGCGTACCAGAGTGAACCGACGAACAAAAGCGTGGTGCTCTCGATTTGTGGAAAAGGCTGGGCAGGCGGATTGAACGGGATGTTGGGCAAGATGCTTGAGCGCAGTTTGGGGTGCCCTGCCTGGTCGCGTTGGTTAACAAAAAAGTAGGCATCAAATCGCTTGAGCTGCTGGCGCGCCAGTCGCGCGGCGTAGGCGGACTTGAGGCGCGCTGCCCATGTCAGCAGTCCGGGTGTGTAGCAATATCTCCAGTCATCGAGATCAACCACAGTGCGTACGCCGGGCGGGATCGCCAGTTTGGAAATGGGGTTGAGATAGCGGCTGACGATGAGCCGATAGGAACTTAGGTCAATTCCGGCAGCATAGAGTGCCTGGCTCAGGGTTCGGTCGGGCTTGAATTTTCCGATGCCGAGCGGGTGTTGATGCCACAGTGCGTGTGCGAGGATGCCCGGCGTGAATGACTCCAGCCGGCTGGGGTCAGAGGTGGGTTTGATCAACAATATGTCCACTTCACCCAGCGTCTGCAGGGCTTGGCGCAGCAACGCCGTGCGCTGCTGCGCGCCCGACCGGGGCTCAAGCGGCGAGGCTGGGGAAACCAGCAGGATGCGGTCAGGTTTGGCGGCCATTGCGTGGCAGGCTTCGCGATAAGGCTTCACCAGGTTCGGCGAAAAACCCCATCAAAATAATGATGACAGCTTGATCATACGTCTTGTCGATGCCTGAACAAGCGGGAGGCGAGCCCCGCGTCGTTAAGCCGCCGGGTGTTGTTAGTTTTGCGCCAGGTTTGCAATGGCTTGCAGAAAGCGTGTTTCGAACTGTGCTCGATTCGCCAGAAACGAATCGCGTGCCAGGTTTCCCATGCGTGCTTTTTCAGGATGGGCGAGGGCAAGGGATTGGGCAATCGCCTGTTCCAGACTTGCCTCCCCCACCTGAAAACGCTCGCCATATTCGATCGGTATACGGCTTGCCGATTCCGCCAGAAAACCGAAATCTTCCTGCACGAGTTCGTTCATCGGGGGCGCGTGGGTAGTGATTACGACGGCTTTGGTGGACAAGGCCTCGCTGATGTAGTGTCCGAAACCCTCTGTTTCAGAAGGACAAATATGAATGCCCGAGCGGTTCATCACCATTTGCAGGCTGCCGGGATCGAGGAAGTCAGTCACGATTTCAATATTGGCTGCGCAGTGCTGCCGCAAATAGGGGTGGCGGGTGATAACCGTGAGTGCTGGCCATTCCGGATGGCGTTTCCACACCTTCAGCAGGGTGGTGGTGCCTTTGAGTTCGCTTCTACCGGGGATGTGAACGCACGCGGTGTAATCCTTGGCCACCTCTGGCAAGTATTTGTCTTTAGAGGAGAAACCAATGTGGCGCGTAGCGAAGCCCCGTTCGCGATACACATGTTCTGCATAGCGTGTTTTGCACCAGATCTCATGGCAATTGCGGATGAGTTGGGTGGTGAGCGGGCGCATCCATTCCTGGTTGGGAATCAGAATGGCCAAATCGCTGCAGTGCATCCAGCTGCGCGATAGATTCTCAAAAAACAGCATGATATTTTTGCGCCTGGAGAAGGGCTTGCGCAAAGCCAGAGCAAGTTGCCTGTGGGGCAGATGCAGATTGCTCCGGTGCAACATGTGGGTTGAAACCGGGTATTTTCCGTGCAGCACAGCCTGAGCAATCTCAGCATCCTGTCTCAGGCCAGGTGTGCCACCGGTTATCAGGTGAAATAAGGTGTTCATCAGTTTGGTTTTTATCCGGATCAGGGCAAGGGACATACCGCTATGTTTTCCAGATAAACGGCTGGCTTTGAGTCGTGACGCATTGCGTCAGCGGATGCACCGCAAGTGTCGTGCCATGACAAGGATCCTTACCCTGTACGCGATAAGCGTATGCGATGAGGTGGTGAGTTTTTGGCCGGAATGTCGCCCAAGCCATTTTAGGCATGCCCCACAACTTTATGCTGGCCTTGAGCGTCGATCCCGGCGACTTGACCGGGTTTGCGGCGGCGAACGACCCACGCAGCGTGTCCTTTCCTGAACCCCCTGCGCGTCTTGTTCCAAATAACAGTGAACCGACATTCTTCACCCTGTACGATGTCGAAAATTTGCCGTGTTGACCGAATTGGCGACGAGGCGTGTCTGACAGTGAAGCCTGTCCAGGTGCGGCAAACAGACTGATTTCCAAATGGCGTGGAGTTGCCCCCATGATGAATCGACAGAACCTTAATGTGGGGGACGATTCCCGGACTCCGGCGGGACAGGGCGAAATCTTGGCCTGGATGATCATCCTGTGGGCGGGCATGACGCTGGTCCTCACTGCATTTTTGTTGTGGATCGGGCAACCCGTCAGTGGCTCCGCGCTGTGGCTGGGGCTGGCCGTTGCGCTCTCGGCGACCTGGAAGCTGGTTCCGGATAGACGTGTCTGGTTTCCTGCGGTGCTGGGACTCGTGGCCGCAAGCACGTTTGGCACATTCGCCCTGGAATGGTTGTATGACTTCAGTGGTGATGGCCAGGAATATCACGTGCCGGGCATCCTGGCCCTGGCTCAGGGCTGGAACCCCTTTCATTCGCCCCAGCTTGCAGAATGGAATCCCGGGTTCGAGTCAGGTGTGACCTCGGGGATTTATATCCAGCATTATGCGAAGGGTGCCTGGTTGCTGGCCGCCGCTACTTTTCGCGGCAGCGGATTGCTGGAAGGCAGCAAAATATGGAACCTGTTATATCCCCTGGCGACGCTGCTGGTTGCGCAAGCCTTTCTGCGCCGCATGGGGCTGACACGCGTCTGGTCATGGGGGCTGGCATTTGCAGTTGCGGCCAATCCGGTGAGCGTATACCAGCTCCCCAGTTTTTATGTTGATGGCCAGCTGGCCTCGCTGTTTACCCTTGTGCTGCTGTTTTCGCTGGACTATTTCAGGCAGCCTGCGACCCGTACGCTTTTTCTGGTTGCCGCCAGCCTGGTGCTTTTGGTGAATATCAAGTTCACGGGCCTGGTCTATGCCGTTTTCCTGGCTACTGGCCTCGCAGGTGGCGCCTGGTTGTGGAAAAAACGTGTCGGGCTGCGATCCTATTTTTTGATGACAGGCATGGCATTGCTCGTGGCGGTGATGGGCGTCGGTTATCAGCCCTATATCACCAACACGCTGCAGCAGGGCCATCCCTTCTATCCTGCACTGGGACGTGAGGATGGGCGCAATGTTCAGTGGCGTTCTGCGCCACCCGCGTTTCTGGCCATGAATCGTGTCGAAAAAGTGGCCTATTCCCTGAGCAGCCGCTCTTCCGGTTCGTCCGGGATGCCCGTCTGGAAAACCCCCTTCAGCCTGGACAAACAGGAGCTTTATGCATTCTTCGCCGTCGACGCTCATTACGGCGGGTTCGGCCCCTGGT
>Ga0156726_1106_pt13 | contig 19942 bp, 20 predicted proteins | sample RifOxyD1_FD_112055 | JGI IMG/M metagenome (GOLD analysis project Ga0156726, IMG submission 112055) | Hydrogenophilales bacterium RIFOXYD1_FULL_62_11
GTCGCCGATATCGACAAAAGCTGCCACCTGCAATTCAAACCCGGTGGGCTTGATGCGAGCGGGCTTCAACACCTTGCCCGAAGTGTCGCCGCGCACGGCAGGTTCGGTGTATTCGACTTCGCGAATAACGGTGGTCGGCATGTCAACCGAGATCGCCTTGCCATCGTAGAACACGACTTCCAGCGGCATGCCGTCGTCCAGATAGTTCAGTGCGTCGCCCAGGTTTTCGGCTTCGATTTCATACTGGTTGTAATCGCTGTCCATGAACACATACAGCGGATCGGCGAAGTAGGAATAGGTACATTCCTTGCGATCCAGCGACACCATTTCGAATTTATCATCAGCACGGTAAACGGTTTCAGTACCGGAACCATTCAGCAGGTTCTTCAGCTTCATCTTGACGACGGAAGAGTTGCGGCCGGATTTCGAAAATTCGGCTTTGATCACGACCATCGGGTCTTGGCCGATCATCACGACGTTGCCGGCGCGGAGTTCCTGGGCGGTTTTCATGGGTGTTTATCCTGCTGCAAGTGCGCGCTGCGTGGAGCAAGGCAACGCTAAGGGGTTGAGAAAACGCAGGATTTTAACTTATTTTCGGCAAAATCCGCCAGCGCATCGGTCAAACTCGGCTGAGCGGCCAGGCGCGCCTGCCAGTCCGTCGCGTGACGCCTCAATTCACCCCGCTGCGCTCGCCAGCCCGCCCAGCAGGCCATCATATCCGGCGCGCCGGACACCCCATTCCAGCGCCGCCAGGTGTCCGTCAACACCTGTGCCGCTGCAGGTGCCAGCGTCTCGGTATACCTGCCCAGCAAGGCGTCGAGCTTGTCGTGATGCACGGCATCGGCTTGCGGGTACGCCTGCCACACCAGCGGGCGCGCCGCCCACTGCGCCCGCACGCAGGAATCCTCGCCACGCACAAAATTGAGGTCGCACGCCCACAGCAGGCGGTCGTACTCGTCCTGGCTGGTAAACGGCAGCACCTGCACATGCAATGCGTCACACTGAACCGCATCCCCTGTCCGCAGCTCGCTTAATCCCGACCAGGCCGACACCTGCGGCAGGATGCGGCCTTCCGGCACCAACAGCGTGACCAGCTCGGGGCCTGCCCGCCAGGCGTCCAGCAACTCGGCCAGTGCGGGGTTCTCATACGCAAACAGAGAAATTCGCCACTCGCCCGGCAACGGCGCGGCCAACCCAAGCGACTGCCAGTACGCATCGACTCCGTGCTGCACAAAATCCGCACGCCGCGTGAGCACATCACGCTCGCGCAACAGCCCACCGGTTTGCTCCGTATAGCCCGGAAAGAAAAAATACTTGGTCAGCGGTAGCCGGGGATGTGGTGAAGGCAAGCCGTGGTGCGCCGCCACCCAGAACTCCGCACTCAGGTATTCCAGATTGATCCAGACCGGCGGCGGCGAATGCGTGGCCATGGCCGCCACATAGGCGTCGGGCAGGACACAGCCAAACGCTTCGACCACTATATCGGCTGTGCATGCTGCAGGCATGCCCGGTGACCATGCGCAGACCGTCACGCCGTCGCAGGACTGCTGCGCAAGATCAGGCTGAACATCCGGGCGAATACGCTGAAACGCCGCCAGATCATCCACCCACAAACGTACTTGGGCGCCCTGCTCGTGCGCCAGGCTGCGTGCCAGCCGCCAGCTCACGCCGATGTCGCCAAAGTTGTCGATGACGCTGCAGCAAATATCCCAGGTGCGCATGCCCGCATCGTACCGCAATGAAAAAGGCTCCCGCGGGAGCCTTTTAATTTGAAACGTGACGCTTGGCAAAAAAGCCAGCCTACATCTGCGCAACCATCACTTCGGCAAACGCCGAGCACTTCACTTCGGTTGCGCCCTCCATCAGGCGGGCGAAGTCATAAGTCACGCTTTTCGACGCGATGGCTTTTTCCATGCTGGCGACGATGCAGTCCGCGGCTTCGATCCAGCCGAGGTGGCGCAGCATCATTTCGGCCGACAGGATCAGCGAACCCGGGTTGACGTAGTCCTTGCCCGCATATTTCGGCGCGGTGCCGTGGGTGGCTTCAAACATCGCCACGGTGTCGGACAGGTTTGCGCCCGGCGCGATGCCGATGCCGCCGACTTCCGCCGCCAGCGCGTCGGAAATATAGTCACCGTTGAGGTTCAGCGTGGCGACCACATCGTATTCCTCCGGGCGCAGCAGGATCTGCTGCAGGAACGCGTCGGCGATGACGTCCTTGATGACAATGCCGTTCGGCAGTTCCATCCACGGCCCTTCGCCGATCAGCTTGGCGCCGAATTCGCGTGCGGCGAGTTCGTAGCCCCATTTCTTGAAGCCGCCTTCGGTGAACTTCATGATGTTGCCCTTGTGTACCAGGGTCACCGAACGGCGATCATTGTCGATCGCATACTGGATCGCCTTGCGGATCAGCCGCTCGGAACCTTCGACCGACACCGGCTTAATGCCGATGGCCGAGGTTTCCGGGAAACGGATTTTCGTCACGCCCATTTCATTCTGCAGGAAGGCGATGACCTTTTTCACCGCCTCGCTGCCCGCTTCCCACTCGACGCCTGCATAAATGTCTTCGGTGTTCTCACGGAAAATCACCATGTCGACTTTTTCCGGCGCTTTCACCGGGCTGGGCACGCCGGTGTAATAGCGCACCGGGCGCAGGCACACGTAGAGATCGAGCATCTGGCGCAGCGCCACGTTGAGCGAACGGATGCCGCCGGAAGTCGGCGTGGTCAGCGGGCCCTTGATGGAAATCACATAGTCCTTCACCGCCTGCACGGTTTCGTCGGGCAGCCACTGATCCGCGCCGTAAACCTTGATTGATTTTTCGCCCGCATACACTTCCATCCAGGCGATCTGCTTCTTGCCGCCATAGGCTTTGGCCACCGCCGCATCGACCACGCGGCGCATCGCCGGAGTGATATCGACGCCGGTGCCGTCGCCTTCGATGAAAGGAATGATGGGCGTGTCCGGCACGTTCAAGCTGTTGTCGGGGTTAACGGTGATTTTCTGCCCGTGTGCGGGAATCTGGATGTGTGTGTTCATGAGGATCTCGGAACGTTGTGCCCTTGAAATGGGTAAAATCGGGAATTTGCCCCCCACCGAAGTGTCGCGTCTTATTTTGTTCAACAAACCATATGGCGTTCTGAGCCAGTTCACCGCTGAGGGGCGCTGGCAGGGTTTGTCTGATTACCTTTCGCTGCCAGGAGTGTACGCAGCCGGACGTCTGGATGCGGACAGTGAAGGTCTGCTGATTTTAACCGATGACGGCGTGCTGCAAAGCCGCATCGCCGACCCCAAACACAAGCTGCCCAAAACCTATTGGGCACAGGTTGAAGGCGCGCCCGATGACGCCGCACTGGATGCACTGCGCCACGGCGTCGACCTTGGCGACTTCGTGACCCGTCCGGCCACTGCGCGTTTGATCGACGAGCCTGCCGGCCTGTGGTTGCGCAGTCCGCCGATTCGTCATCGCGCGGCCATCCCTACCCACTGGATCGAGCTCGTGATTCACGAAGGCAAAAACCGGCAGGTGCGCAGGATGTCGGCCAAGATTGGCTACCCGACGTTGCGGCTGGTTCGTGCCGCCGTCGGCGAATGGACGCTGGGTGATCTGCAACCTGGAGAATGGAAAGAATTGCATGTCTGACCCCACGCTGAATACCCCGTGGTTACCGCACGTCGTCGTCGCCGCCATCGTCGAGCGCGACGGCAAATTTCTGCTGGTGGAAGAAGAAACCACCGAAGGCCTGCGTCTCAACCAGCCCGCCGGCCACTGGGAGCGCGGCGAAACGCTGATCGATGCCGTGCGCCGCGAAGCGCTGGAAGAAACCGCACATCACGTTGAACCCCGTGCCGTGCTCGGCTGCTACACCACCCACTATGCGCGGCGCGATATCACCTACCTGCGGTTTGCCTACATTTGCGAGGCGGTCAGCTTCGAGGCTGACCGCGCCCTGGACACGTGCATCGTGCGCGCGCTGTGGCTGACGGCCAACGAGCTGTCCGCCAGCCCCATCCCCCACCGCAGCCCGCTGGTCATGCGCTGCGTTGAAGACTATCTGGCCGGGCGGCGCTTCCCGCTCGACTTCGTGAGCCACGCATGAGCACGAAGGTCGTCGTCGGCATGTCGGGCGGGGTCGATTCCGCCGTCGCCGCCTATCTGCTAAAGCAGCAGGGCTACGACGTGCTCGGCGTCTTCATGAAGAACTGGGATGACGACGACGACACCGAACACTGCACCGCGCGCCAGGATTTTCTCGACGTGCTGGCGGTGGCCGACGTGCTGGGCATCGAGGTTGAGGCAGTCAACTTCGCCGCCGAATACAAGGAACGCGTGTTCAGCTATTTCCTCGCCGAATACCAGGCCGGGCGCACCCCCAATCCCGACGTGCTGTGCAACGCCGAGATCAAGTTCAAGGCGTTTCTGGAAGATGCCGTCGCGCGCGGCGCCGAGTTCATCGCCACAGGGCATTACGTCGGCAAGGGTGTGGACGCCAGCGGCCGCGCCACGCTGCTGCGCGCTGCAGACGCCAACAAGGATCAAAGCTATTTTCTCTACCGGCTCGCTCCCGCCCAACTCGCGCCTGCACTGTTTCCGCTGGCGCATCTGCCTAAACCCGAGGTGCGCCAGATCGCAGCAAAAATCGGCCTGCCCAACGCAGCCAAAAAAGACAGCACCGGCATCTGCTTCATCGGCGAGCGCAATTTCCGCGAATTCCTCGAGCGCTACCTGCCGCGCGATCCCGGCGACATGCGCACACCCGAAGGCAAGTGCGTCGGCCAGCATCAGGGCCTGATGTATTACACGCTGGGACAGCGCCAAGGCCTGGGCATCGGCGGCCAGAAAGACGGCAACGACGACCCCTGGTTCGTCGCCGCCAAGAACATGGATTCGAACACCCTCGTCGTGGTTCAGGGGCACGAGCACCCGCTGCTCTTGCGCAGCAGCCTCGGTGCTGCCCAGCTCAACTGGATCAGCGGCGTCGCCCCCGATCCCGAACGCGCCTACACCGCCAAGACCCGCTACCGCCAGACCGACGCCGCCTGCCACATCACCACGCTGGCCGACGACACCCTGGAACTGGCATTCGACACGCCGCAATGGGCAGTCACGCCCGGCCAGTCGGTCGTTTTATATGACGGCGAGGTCTGCCTCGGCGGCGGCATCATCACCTGAACCGCTACAATTCCCGCTTTCAAGCTTCACATCCCATCATGTCGCACGACACTGCTCCCGCCCCCGCCGCCAACTTCATCCGCAATATCATCGACGAGCAGAACAGCGCCGGGAAATGGGGCGGCCGCGTGGAAACGCGTTTTCCGCCCGAGCCCAACGGCTATCTGCACCTCGGCCATGCCAAGTCGATCTTCCTCAATTTTGGCCTGGCGCGCGATTACGGCGGCGTCTGCCACCTGCGCTTCGATGACACCAATCCGGAAAAGGAAAGCCAGGAATACGTCGACGCCATCACCGAATCAGTGCAATGGCTGGGCTTCGACTGGGGTCAGCATCTGTATTTCGCGTCGAACTATTTCGACACCATGTACGCCTGCGCCGAGTCGCTGATTCAGTCCGGCCACGCCTATGTCGATTCGCTCAGCGCCGACGACATGCGCGCGTATCGCGGCACGCTGACCGAGCCGGGCAAGGACAGCCCCCACCGCAGCCGCAGCGTGGAGGAAAACCTCGACCTCTTCCGCAAGATGCGCGCCGGCGAGTTTCCCGACGGCGCCCACGTGCTGCGCGCCAGGATCGACATGGCCTCGCCCAACATCAATCTGCGCGACCCGGCGATTTACCGCATCAAGCGCGCGCATCACCACAACACCGGCGATACCTGGTGCATCTACCCGATGTACACCTACGCGCACCCGATCGAGGATGCGATCGAGCACATCACGCATTCGATCTGCACCCTGGAATTCGAGGACCAACGGCCGTTCTACGACTGGCTGCTCGACAAGCTGGCCGACGGCGGCTTCTTCCCGCGCCCGTTGCCACAGCAGATCGAATTTGCGCGGCTCAACCTCACCTACGTCGTGCTGTCGAAACGCAAGCTGATTCAACTGGTGGAAGACAAGCACGTCAGCGGCTGGGACGACCCGCGTCTGCCGACGCTGGCCGGTGCGCGCCGTCGCGGCTACACGGCGGAAGGCCTCAAGCGTTTCACCGACCAGATCGGCGTCTCCAAATCCGACGGCTGGATCGACTACAGCCTGCTCGAAGCCTGCCAGCGCGACGGGCTGAACGACAGCGCACTGCGCCGCATCGCCGTGCTCGACCCGGTCAAGCTCATCATCGACAACTACCCCGAGGGCAAGTCGGAAGACTGCTTCGCTCCCAACCATCCGCAGCATCCTGATCTGGGCAAACGCACCGTACCGTTTTCACGCGAACTGTGGATCGAGCGCGAGGATTTCATGGAAACCCCGGCCAAGGGCTATTTCCGGCTCTTCCCTGGCAATTCGGTGCGGTTGCGCTACGGTTATGTCGTCACCTGCACCGGTTGCGACAAGGACGCAAGCGGCACCATCACCGCCGTCCACTGCGACTACCTGCCCGACACCAAGTCCGGCACACCCGGCGCCGATTCGGTCAAGGTCAAAGGCAATATCCACTGGGTGTCGGCCACGCATGCGTATGAGGCTGAAGTGCGTTTATACGACCGCCTGTTCACCACCGCGCAGCCGGGCGGCGACAGTGGCGATTTCCTGCGCGATCTGAACGCCGATTCGGTCCGTATCATCCGTGCACAGCTCGAACCCGGCCTGCGCGACGCAGTTGCGGAAGACCGCTTCCAGTTCGAGCGCCACGGCTACTTCGTTGCTGATCGCATCGACTCGAAAACGGGTGCGCCGGTGTTCAACCGGACGGTGACGCTTAAAGACTCGTGGGCGAAGTCCGAGAAATAAGCCGGCTTAACCCTTGAGGCGCGCGGCGTATTTCGCCTGCGCTTTCGCCACTTTCGGTGCCACCACAAACTTGCAGTAAGGCTGATGGGGATTCTGTTCAAAGTAGCCCTGGTGGTAATCCTCGGCGGGATAGAAAGTCGTCGCCTCGCTCAATTCCGTGACAACCGGCGCGCCAAACTGTTTGGCCAAGGTCATGCCGGCAATCACAGCTTCAGCCTCGATTTTCTGCTCAGGAGTGTGCCAGAAAATAGCCGAGCGATATTGCGTGCCGACATCGTTGCCCTGGCGATTGAGCTGGGTCGGATCGTGCAGGGTGAAAAAGACGTCCAGCAGCTCACGGAAAGAAATCACGTCTGGATCGAAGTTCACCCGCACCACTTCGGCGTGGCCTGTGTCGCCGTTGCAGATGTCCTTGTAGGTGGGGTTCGCCGTGTGCCCGCCCATGTAGCCGGAAACGGCCGACGTTACGCCATGCAGTCGATTGAATACCGACTCGATGCACCAGAAACATCCCCCCGCGAGGGTTGCGATTGCGTGTGACATGGTTTTCTCCCAGCGTTATTGGATTCACTGCCTGCAGGCTATCAGAGGCATCACACAGCCCCCTGCCAGGTCAATCTAGACGACGGGCACGGTTTCCTTGAACGAGGCTCGTTCCATCAGCTTGTCCATCAGTTTCGCCAGGTTCGGGTGAGCGCCGCGCCAGTCGATTTCAGCAAAGCGCAGTTCGAGATAGCCCAGCATGCAACCGCAGGCAATATCGGCCAGCGTCATGCTGTTGCCGAGATACCAGGGCTTTTCACCGAGGGCTTCGGACAGCGCTTCCAGCCCGCGAAACAGCGTTTTCTGCTGCAGGGCCAGCCAGTCGCCGCTTTGCTGTTCGGGCGCACGCTTCCTTTCCAGAAACACCGCTACAGCGGCATCGATCACCCCATCCGCCAGGGCTTCTATGCCGCGCACAACCATGCGGGTTTTCGGTTCGCTGGGGATGAGATGGGCAACCGGGCTGATGTGATCGAGATACTCAACGATGACGCGCGAATCGAACACAGACACGCCGTCTTCCAGCACCAGCACGGGCACTTTGCCGAGCGGGTTGATCAACGCCACCGGGCCGTCAGGCAGCCAGGGGTTTTCAACCTGCAACTGGAACGGGATTTTCTTTTCAAGCAGAACCACACGGGCCTTGCGGCCGTAGGGGCTGGTGAGCGAGGTGACGAGTTTCATGCGGGTTCCCCGGAGGCGACTTGATTGGCCTGAATGTGGTTCGCCATTATCGCTTGCCGCAAGCGGCGTTCCAACCCGTTCACGCAACCGGGAAAAAACCTGGTTTCGAACCCCGCATGGCGCTTCATCATCGTCAGTTGCGCGGGTCGGTGCGCGGGAATACGACTGGCCATTGGCGCAGACCGTGCACACTCGCACCACCGCCAACTGTTCAGCAAACGTTTCTGCTGCGTCAGGATGAACCGACGTGGTCGACGATGAACTGCTTGACCGCATTGACGTCTGCATCCATCACATGCTTTTTTTGCGGTTGGGCTTCCAGGTCGGCGAGATCGGCCGGACGCACCGGTTCGATGCCAAGCGCCTCGCGGATAGCGTCGTCAAATTTGGCGGGCTGTGCGGTTTCCATGCAGATCAGCGGCACGCCAGGCTCGCGGTGTTCCATGCCCACCTTCAAACCATCGGCGGTGTGCGGGTCGATCAGGGTGCCGTAGACCTCGTACACCGTGCGGATGGTGTCGAGGCGGTTGGCGTGGTTACTCGAGCCCGAGACCATGCCGAACTCGGCGACGCGCTTGAACAGGCCGTCTGCATTCAGGTCGAAACTGCCACCGGATTCGACGGCGCCCCACAGGCTGCGGATTCTGGCGGCGTCGCGGCCGCTGAGATCGAAGATGAAACGCTCGAAGTTGGATGCCTTCGAGATATCCATGCTCGGGCTGGAGGTGTGTTGGGTTTCGGGGCGCGGACGGTAGACGCCGGTCTTGAAGAACTCGTCGAGCACGTCGTTCTCGTTGGTGGCAACGATCAGCTTGTTGATCGGCAGGCCCATCTGACGCGCGATGTGGCCGGCGCAGACGTTGCCGAAGTTGCCCGACGGCACCGAGAACGACACGCTCTGGTCGTTGCTGTGGGTCGCCGCGAAATAGGCCTTGAAGTAATACACGCTCTGCGCCGCAACACGCGCCCAGTTGATCGAATTGACCGCGCCGATGTGGTGCTTCGCCTTGAAATCCAGATCGTTCGACACCGCCTTGACCATGTCCTGGCACTGGTCGAACACGCCGCGGATCACCAGGTTGTGGATGTTGGCGTCCTGCAATGCATACATCTGCGCCTGCTGGAAGCGCGTCATGCCGTGCTCGGGCGACAGCATGAACACGCGCACACCGCGCTTGCCGCGCATCGCGTATTCGGCAGCCGAACCGGTGTCGCCGGAGGTGGCGCCGAGGATGTTCAGTTCGCCGCCGGTTTTCGCAAGCGCGTACTCGAACAAATTGCCGAGCAGCTGCATCGCCATGTCCTTGAATGCCAGCGTCGGCCCGTTCGACAGCGCCAGAATGTGCAGGCCGGGTTCCAGGGTTTTCAGCGGGGCGATATCGGCCGCGTTTTCCTTGTCAGTGACATAGCGATAGACGTCGGCCGTGTAGGTCTTGTCGATCAGCGCGCGCAGGTCCTCATGCGGGATGTCGTCGATCAGGCGCGACAGCACGGCGAAGGCCAGTTCGGCATAGCCCATGCCGCGCATCGCCGCGAGCTCGTCGGCGCTGAAACGCGGATACGATTCCGGCACATACAGGCCACCATCGCTGGCCAGACCACCGAGCAGGATTTCGGAGAAGCGAAGTTGCGGGGCGAGGCCGCGCGTGCTGAGGTAGTTCATGTCTGACCTTTTTACTTGGACGCCAGCTCTTCGAGGCGGATGCGCATCACTTGCCCCGCCACCGTGTCGAGCGCTTCGATCTTGGCGATTGCCGCGTTGATATTCTTCTCCACCGTGATGTGGGTCAGCAGGATGATGTTGACCTGCACTTCCCCTTCGGCCGGCTCCTTCTGCACCATGGCGTCGATCGAGATGTTGCTGTCGGCCAGGATGCGGGTGATGTCGGCCAGCACGCCGGGACGGTCGAACGCACGCAGACGCAGGTAATACGCGGTGCGCACTTCGTCCATCGGCAGGATCGGCGTGTCGGACAACTGATCGGGCTGGAACGCCAGATGCGGCACCCGATGGTGCGGGTCGGCGGTGTGCAGGCGGGTGACGTCGACCAGATCGGCCACCACGGCGGACGCGGTCGGCTCGGCGCCTGCGCCGGCGCCGTAGTACAGCGTCGGGCCGACGGCGTCGCCCTTCACCAGCACGGCGTTCATCGCGCCATCGACGTTGGCGATCAGGCGGCGCTCGGGAATCAGCGTCGGATGCACGCGCAACTCGATGCCGTTTTCGGCACGGCGGGCAATGCCCAGCAGCTTGATGCGGTAGCCGAGTTCTTCGGCGTACTGCACGTCTTCGCGCGTGAGTTTGGAAATGCCTTCGGTATAGGCCTTGTCGAACTGCATCGGGATGCCGAACGCAATTGCCGACAGGATGGTGAGCTTGTGCGCGGCATCAATGCCTTCGATGTCAAAGGTCGGGTCGGCTTCGGCGTAGCCCAGGGCCTGCGCCTGCTTCAGCACGTCTTCAAACGCTGCGCCCTTGTCGCGCATTTCGGTGAGGATGAAGTTGCTGGTGCCGTTGATGATCCCGGCCAGCCACTCGATGCGGTTGGCCGTGAGGCCCTCGCGCAGCGCCTTGATGATGGGAATGCCGCCCGCCACCGCCGCCTCGAACGCGACCATCACGCCCTTGGCCTGCGCCGCCGCAAAGATTTCGTTGCCGTATTTGGCGACCAGATGCTTGTTGGCGGTGACCACGTGCTTGCCGTTGGCGATCGCCTGCATCACCAGCTCGCGCGCCGGCTCCAGCCCGCCTATCAGTTCGACCACGATATCGATTTCGGGGTCGTCGACCACGTCGAACGGGTTGATCGTCAGCGGCAGATCGCCCGCCAGCAGTTTGGCTTTTTCAAGATCACGCACCGCCGCGCGCACCACGCGGATTTCGCGCCCGGCGCGACGGGTGATTTCTTCGGCATTGCGGCGCAGCACGGTCAGCGTGCCGCCACCGACGGTTCCCAGGCCCAGCAGGCCGACGTTGATGGGTTTCATTAATAAAGGATCTCAGTCAAAAAGGGGAATCAACGATGCGTGCGATTGCGGTCAAGGAACCGGCTCATGCGCCCGATCGCCTCGGTCAGGTCTTCCTCATGTGGCAGGAACACCACCCGGATGTGGTCCGGATGCGGCCAGTTGAACCCGCTGCCTTGCACCACCAGCACACGTTCCTCTTCCAGCAGGTTGAGGATGAATTTCTGGTCGTCGCTGATGTGGTACTGCTTGGGATCGAGCCGCGGGAACAGATACATCGCCGCCTTGGGCTTGAAACACGTCACGCCGGGAATCAGCGTCAGTAGCTCATGCGCCAGATCGCGCTGGCGCGTCAACCGGCCGCTCGGTGCGACCAGGTCGTTGATGCTCTGGTAGCCGCCGAGCGCGGTCTGGATCGCGTACTGCCCGGGCACGTTGGAACACAGGCGCATCGACGCCAGCATGTTCAGGCCTTCCAGATAATCCCGCGCGTGGCGCTTGTCGCCCGACACGATCAACCAGCCCGAACGGTAACCGCAGGCGCGGTAGTTTTTCGACAGGCCATTAAACGTGACGATCAATACATCGTCGGCCAGTGAGGCCATCGAGGTGTGAATCGCACCGTCGTACAACACCTTATCGTAGATTTCGTCGGCGTAGACGATGAGCTGGTGTTGACGCGCGATTTCCAGGATTTCCAGCAGCAGTTCGGTCGGGTACAGCGCACCGGTTGGATTGTTCGGGTTGATGACGACGATGGCGCGCGTGTTGGACGTGATCTTGGCGCGGATGTCGTCCAGATCGGGCAGCCAGCCCGCACCTTCGTCGCACAGATAGTGGCGCGGCTTGCCGCCGCCCAGGCTCACTGCCGCTGTCCACAACGGATAATCCGGTGCCGGTACCAGCACCTCGTCATTGTTGTTCAACAGCGCCTGCATCGACATCACGATCAGTTCGGAGACGCCGTTGCCGACAAAAATATCGTCAATCTGCACCCCGGCAATTCCCTTGCGCTGGGTCTCGTGCATGATCGCCTTGCGCGCCGAAAACAGCCCTTTTGAATCGCTGTAGCCCGAGGCGTTCGGCAGATTCAGGATCACGTCCTGTACGATTTCTTCCGGCGCTTCAAAGCCAAACGGCGCAGGATTGCCGATATTCAGCTTGATGATGCGTTGGCCTTCTTCCTCCATCTGCCGCGCGCGCGCCATCACCGGCCCGCGGATGTCGTAGCAGACGCGGTCGAGTTTGGTTGATTTATGGATGGTGCGTAAGCGTGGCGTAGTGTCGGCCGTCACAGCGAATCCTTGTCAAGCTGCGTAAAATCAAGGCCATGCAACACCTTGTAAAGCGTGGAATTTTACCGGAGCCGCCCTGCCCGGGCAAACCCAAAGCCATCCCGCGCGCCTGCAACCCTTCAATCTGCTAAGGTTTCAGCATGAAACTGCACCTCAACACCGACGCCGGCCAAAGGCTGTTTACCGGCTATGACACCGATCATGTCCTGATCAACGACCAACGTTTTGATGCCAGCCTGCTGTTGAGCGCACAAGGCATCGAGATCGCACCGTGGGCCGGGCTGGGTTTTGACGCGCTCACCGCTGCGCATTTCGAGTGGCTGGCCCAGCACAAGCTGGACATTCTGCTGCTGGGCACCGGCACCCGCCTGCGCTTCCCGCACCCCTCGCTTACACGCGCCCTGACCGAGGCACGCATCGGCCTCGAAGTGATGGACATTGGCGCGCTGTGCCGCACCTACAATTTTCTTGCGACCGAAGGCCGCAATGTGGGCGCTGCGCTGTTAATCGAGCCGGATCACCTGCCCCTGTTGTAAGGCCGTCAGCTTCCAGTCCGGTGCGGCGGTACGCAGTTCATCCATGATCGCCGCCTCGTTGCCTGGCTTGAGATGGGTGATCCAAACTTCGGGATGCACACTGAGCCCAGCCAGTTCGACCGCCAGCGAATCCGGCCAGTGGTGCTGCGACTCACGCGCAATGCCGGCGAACGCATTTTCGAACGAGGTTTCGACAATAAGATGGCGCAGGTCAGGGATGGCATTCAACGCAGCGACGAAGGCATCGCTATGGGTGGTGTCGCCGCTGAACACCAGGCTACCCGCCGGGGTGCGAATCTGGAGACCGCAAGCCGGCACCACATGCTGCACCGGCAACGGGGTAAAGCTGCGCTGCCCCAACGTACACGTTGCGCCGAGAGGCAGGGGTTCGAAGCGCAACCACGGCGTATCAATGCTGGGGATCTCGCGAAAATCCGGCCACAGCCGCCAGTTGAACAAGTCTGCCGCGAGAATATCCAGCACCTCGGGCAGGGCATGCACCACAACCGGGGCTGACCGTTTTTCCCCCACGACGTCGAGCAACAACGGCAACCCCAGCACATGATCGAGATGCGAATGGGTGATGAAGACGTGATCGATCGCCAGCAGTTGTTCAAAGTCCAGCGTGGTGATGCCGGTTCCGGCATCGACCAGGATGTCGTCGTCGACCAGAAAGGACGTGGTCTGTCGGCCGTCGCCGATGCCTCCGCTGCAACCGAGGATGCTGAATTTCATGGCTGGTTTATTCCGTCTTTATTTGGTTGTGTAGACAAACACCCCGTCCCAGTCAGCGGGCGGCGGAGCGGTGCGAAAGTGCACAATGCGCTCAAGATAGATATCGTAAAGCGTGCGCGGCGCGCGCGCGTTGAGCGCGTGTAAGGCCGCTTCGGCGGCATCCCAGTCCTGCGCCTGATACTGCGCGAACGCGGACTCGAACGCAGCCGCATCGGCTTTCAGGGGGTCAGGCAAACCGGCGATCGCCCCGAGCGGCTCGTAAATCGCCACCGGCAAGGCCTTGCCCTTGACCCGCACCTCGTCGACTTTCATGAAGGCGTGCAACGGGTCGGCTTCGACCGTCGGCTGAGTGGCAAGGATGCCGACGCCATACTGCTTGGTAATGCCTTCGAGCCGCGAGCCCAGGTTCACCGCATCGCCCATCACGGTGTAGGACTGACGAAACTCCGAGCCCATGTTGCCGACGCTCATGCGGCCGGTATTGACCCCGACGCCGATTTTCAACTCGGGCCAGTTGCGCGCGGCGAATTCCTGGTTAAGTTGCGGCAGGGCGGCCTGCATGTCGAGCGCGGTCTGCACCGCCCGGCTGGCATGATCGCTCAAATCCACCGGCGCGTTCCAGAATGCCATGATGGCGTCGCCGATGTATTTATCGATGGTGCCACGCTGCTGCTGCACGATGCGGGTCATGGTCGACAGATAGGCGTTGAGCACGGCGGCGAGCTCGGCCGGCGGCAGCTTTTCGGAAAAGTCGGTGAAGCCACGAATATCGGAAAACAGCACGCTCATCTCGCGCGACTGGCCTTCCATGGTGTAGTGCGCCGGGTCCAGGCTCATTTCAGCCGCAAGTTCGGGCGGCACATACTGGCCGAACAATTTGGTCATCTGGCGTTTGCTGCGCGTTGTGGCAAAAAACCCATAAGCGGTGTTGAGCGCATACAACCCCGCCACCGTGAGCATCGGCGCGGCCATCGGCACCACCCAGAACCGTATCCAGGCAGCAGCGTAGGCCGCCGCCAGCGCAGCAAGCAACAGCAGCGTGGTGGCCAATCCGATCAGTGGACCGAAGCGCAGCAGCACAACGACCAGCAGCCCCCCAAGCAGCAGCACAGCCAGCACGCGTACATCGTTGGCCCACGGCGGGGTTATGCGGGTCGTGCCGTCAAGCATGCCCGCAATCAGGTTGGCATGGATTTCCACGCCGGGAAAACGGTTCGAGAACGGCGTCACCCGCAGATCGGCCAGTCCCGGAGCGGTGGATCCCAGCAGAACAATCCGGTTTTCCAGTTGCGCCAGCGGGGCTGTGCCCGCCAACACCGTGCCTGCCGAGATGTAGGGGAACGGCGCACCCGCGCGATACGGCACATGCACAGTGCCGTCGGCCCCCAGCGGCACGCGCAGGCCGCCGACCTCGATCCACGGCGTGGCGTAGTGCCGCCCCAGCACACGGGTTTTTTCAACGCCCGCGCTCACCGGATCGCCGCCGAAAGCCACCCGCAATGTGGAAGCGGACAAGGCCAGATAGGTAGCGGCGCCATACGGCGTCAGCAACTGCATTTGCCGCGCGGTGCCATCGGCATCGGCCAGCATGTTGAAAAATCCCGCGCCTTGCGCCGCGTTCTGGAATATCGCCAGATTCGCACCATAGCCCGTGGGCGCGCCCTCGCCCAGTGCCACGGGCAGCGAGGGGGGCGGCAAGCTGCCGGTTTTGGCATCGCCGGAGCCTGCGGGGATGAAGTAATAGCCCAGTGAAATGGGTCGCCCGGCCAGCGCCTGGGCAAAGCGGGCGTCGTAGTCGAGGCGCGGCGCAAGTTGCTTGAGCGCGGCCTGAAAGTCGCGATTTGCGCCCAGGTCGTGCTGCGCCAGTCGTTTCAGGGAATCCAGCCCCGAACTGGTGTCGGGCTCAGCAAACACCACGTCAAACCCGACCGCCGCTACGCCATAGCGATCGAACAATTGATCGACCAGCTGCGCCATCTGGTCGCGGTTCCAGGGCCAGCGACCCACACTTTTCAGACTGGCTTCGTCGATATCCAGGATGGCGACGCGATCATCGAGACCGGACGGCGCAGTCCACCTCAGCCCGCTGTCATACAACCAGGCTTCGGCACGCTGCATCGGGGCGATCACGATCAGCCCCGCTGCATGCGCCGCCATCAGCAGGACAAACAGCGCCGACAACGCAGCCTGCGTCAGCCTCGACGACAGACGCGTCACCGGATGCGGTAAAAACGGCTGGCCAGATCTTTGCCCTGCACCGCATCAAAATGCCCGCCCACGGACTCACCCAAGGTTGCCAGACGGTCGGCAGGATGCGGGTGCGTTTTGTAAAGCAGGCTGGTGCGCGCGTCCTTGGCGGGCAATCCGGCCAGGTCCTGCAACACATCGGGCAAGCCCCAGGGGGTGTAACCCGCCCGCGCCGCGTACACCATGCCGACACGATCAGCCTCGAACTCGGCATTCTTGTCGAGACCGCGCGCCATCATTTCGGCGCCGTTGCCAATCAGGTTTTGCACCGCCTGATCGCTTTTTTGTGCCTTGCTGCTGGCCACCTGTCCCAGTGCGCCGATCAGGCTCGACTGCTTGAGCACCTTGAGATGGTGCCGCTGCGTGACATGGGCGATCTCATGCCCCAGCACGCCAGCCAGCTCGGCCTCGTTATTCAATCGCCGATACAAGCCTTTGGTCACGAACACATAGCCGCCCGGTGCCGCAAAAGCATTGATGTCCTCAGTGTCGAGCACACCAAAGTGCCAGACCCGATCCTTGCTGCCGCTCTGCAACGCCACCCAGTTCCCCACCTGATTAACGTAACGTTGCAGCTTGTCGTCGCGCACCAGCGGCACTGCGCCCAGCAAATCGCCTGAAACCTGCTTGCCAATGCGGCGTTCCTGCTCGGGCGTGTAATCGCCGAACAGGGCGAACCCCAGCTGGTTAACATCCAGCTGCTGCTTGGCCGGTGCCGGCGCGGCCGTGCTGGGCTGGTCTGTCGGCGCCGTCTTTTGTTCAGACGGGGTCGACTTGTTCAACTCCTGATTCAAGCGGTCTTCCAGCATTTTCCCAAAATCGAATCCGCTGGCTGTCCCACTCAAAACCAGCATCGAAACGGCCAGTGCAACGTGTTTCGTATTCATTGATTATTCTCCCAGGAGGATGCAGGGGTCGGCGCGGGCTGCGGTCTGGACAGAGTCGGCACCTTGATTGCGACCAGGCCCGCCTGGCGGGCAAAGCGTCTGCCCTCCTCCGCCGATACGCGCGTCCTTTCCAGCCGGGCCAACTCGTCCGCATTGAATGTGGCTTTTTTCAGATCTTCCTCGTTCAAGCCGCGCAACCCCGCCACCGCAACCACGCGACTGGGATCGGAACGGGTGGTGGCCGCCCCCACCACATCGCCCAGGCCATTGCCGCGCAAGCCTCCCGCGCCAACACGTACCGACAGCAAACGTATCCAGCCGGTTGTTTTGCCTGTGCTCACGCGCAGCCAGCCCCCCTTCTTGGCAAGCACATTGAGGGTAGTCCCTTTGACTGCCGTTCCCGCCACGCTGGCTGTCGAACTGGGCTGGCTATACAGCTTGTCGGTGCGCAACACCGTACCAGCGGCCGCCAGAGCAGACCCCATCGTGGCAATCAGCAGCAGTAAGCCTGCCGGAATCAAATAAGGTTTCATCGTGCGTTTCTCCATCAATTAGCAGAACTGAATGACCCACTCCCTAGGGGGGCAAGCCGCATTGAAAGCGTTAAGATACTGCGATGAATTTCCTTGCAGCCTCCATCGAATCGATCGGTGCCAAAATCGTCAGGGGCCTGGCCGTTGGCTATGGACTGCTCGCCTTTCTGACAGAAGCCCTGTTAGCACTGCTCGACCGCAACACCTGGAACCGCGCCACGTTCGACGTGGTAGTTAAACAGATTTATTTCACCGCAGTGCAGATTCTGCCGGTCTTTCTCACGTATGTGCTGGTCATTTCGTGGCTCATCATCACCATCATCCTCACCACGGCTCGCGACTTCGGTCTGAGCGCATTCGCCAGCGAAATGACCATCCGGGTGCTGGTGCTGGAGCTGCTGCCTTTCCTCACTGCACTGTACATCGCCTTGCGCTCGGGCAGTGCGATCAATACCGAAATCGCGCTGATGCGGGTCAACAATGAACTGGACGCCCTGGCGCATTGCAAAGTTCCGCCGATGCCGTTCGAGTTTCTGCCACGCCTGATCAGTGGCGTAATTTCGGTGGTCGCGCTTGCCAGCCTGGCCTGTCTGCTCGCAGTGCTGCTAGGCTACCTGGCGATTTATGGGCTGAACGCATCAGGATTCGAGTACTACACCCGCACCATCTCGAAAATCCTGGATTTCAAAATTGTGGCCGGCCTGTTTTTCAAATGCGCACTGTTTGGGCTGGCTGTAACCGCCATTCCAATCACGGCCGGACTGGAAACCCCCAAAAAACTGTTCATGGTGCCGGTCTCGGTGTTACGCGGCATGATGAAGGTATTTTTCGCCATCATGGTGATCGAGGTGGTGTCATTAGCACTCAAATACATCTGACATCGTTTGCCGACCGCACCGCACTGATGGCGGCAGTTGCCGAACTTGGCGACGATGTGGCACGGGTCGGGTTCGATCTGCCGCTGCGCGCCAATCTGTCCGCGCTCGACAACATTGCGCTGATCCCGCTGTATCAGCGTCATTACGGTGCGGCCGAAGCCAGCCAGCAGGCGCAAGCACTGTTGACGCTGCTGGGGCATGCCGACATCGCCTCCTTGCGTGATCCGGACATGACGCCCTCGCAACGGTTCGTCACCCAGTTGGCACGCGCGCTCATCCTCAAACGCCCACGGCTGGTCATCGACCGTCCCGGCGCCACCCTTTACGATGTGCCCTACCCGCGCTTTATCCGCCAATTAGCCGACCAGGCCAACACAATCGGTACGTGGGAAATTTTCGACTTCAGCTGGAATCAGGCGCTTTATTCAGAATGAACACATTTAATTTCAAGGTGGGACTGTTTGCCTTGGCCACCCTATTGCTCGGCGCCGCTTTTCTGGCCTACCTGCTCTATGCCCGCGGCTATTTTGAAAACACCTACCGGCTGCAACTCGCCGCTGCCAGCGCCGATGGCGTCGTACCCGGTGTGCCACTGGTTTTTTCCGGTATCGAAATCGGCAATGTCACCTCGCTGGGCTTTAATGAAGGTGGTGGCATTGTGATTCAACTTGAGCTGCCGGAACGGCACGCCAAATGGCTCAAACAGGACAGCATCTACACGCTGGACAAACCCTTGATCGGCAGCGTCAAAATCAGCGTTGACTCGGGCGATCTCGCTGGAGCCGCCTTGCCGGAAAACTCCACCATGCTGCTGCTTACCCCGGATATCAACAAAGAAATCCCGGTGCTGATCGCACAAGTCAAAGCGATTCTCGTCAATGTCGAACACCTCACCCGCAAGGAAAGCGACGTCAACGCCACCCTCGCCAACCTCAAGACGGTGACGGGACGCATGACCGGCGAATATGGCATGCTCGAAAGCATCCTCGGCAGCCCGGAACAAGCCCGTGCAGTGACCGATTCGCTCGACAAGACCCGCGCGCTCATGATTAAACTCGATGGTCTGGCAGGCAAAATGGATCAGTGGCTGTTCGCCCAGGACGGCGTGGCCGACAGCACCCGCGAATCGCTGGCCCAGATCCGCCTCATGCTCAATGATGCGCAATCCAGCCTGAAAAAAGCCGATGAGATGATGACGAACGCAGTTGCGATTTCTGCTGACGTCAAGGCCGGCACGCAGGACATCGCTGCACTGCGCGCCGAGATCGACGATGCCGTGCGCAAAGCCAATGCCCTGGTCAACGAGATAAATAAAATGTGGCCGTTCGCACGCGACCCCGAGGTCAAGCTGCCATGAAATCCCTCCTCGTCATCGCCTGCCTGGCGCTGCTCACCGCCTGCAGCAGCGGCCGCCCGACACCTGACTGGAAAGTCGACGCTGCGGATCTGGTCGAGCGCTATCAAAAGCATGCACTGTTGGGCGAAAACACCCTGGCTGAACGTTATTTCCAGCAGGCGATTGCTGCCACGGGCGGTGCCGGCCGCGTAACCGAAACAGCGCAGCTGTGGCTGGTCCACTGCGCCACCCGCCGTGCCATGTTGATCGACGACCCTTGCGCCGAATATGTCGAACTGGCCCGGATCGAACCCCATACTGCGAATGCAGCCTATTTCCAGTTTCTGACCTTGCGCTGGGAGTCTATCGATATCGCCCTGTTACCCAAGCAG
>Ga0156726_1013_pt1 | contig 19131 bp, 25 predicted proteins | sample RifOxyD1_FD_112055 | JGI IMG/M metagenome (GOLD analysis project Ga0156726, IMG submission 112055) | Hydrogenophilales bacterium RIFOXYD1_FULL_62_11
GGGGCGGACGCCGGAGGCTCGGAGCGATCGGGGTGCAGGCGAGTCGTGGTCGCGGGCCCGCGGACCGGCGCCTGACTGGCGAACTGGGAGCCACCCTGCAACGTCTGGAGCTTGCGCTGCAGCATCTGCGCCGCGTTCTCCCGCTTGGCAACGACGTCGTCGATCAGGTTCCAGCCATCGGTTTCCACCATGGAGCGCAGCGCACGCGGCGACAGCGAGCCCTCGTATCCGGCCTGGCGCAGGGTGTCTGCTACGGCCTGGGTCGCGTACGCGGCGAGTGCATGCGCGTCGTCGTTCCCGATCGCGGTGAGGATCAGCGCCCGCTTGGGCTGGATGTAGGCCAATTGCTCCCGACCAAACTTGATGTTGGCCATCACGTCGAGTGCTTGCAGCACCTTCGCGCCTTCGTTGCCTGTCGTCATTGGGTTTTCCTTGATTCGCCTTGAGTCGCCTTGGATAAAGCTGGACACCTCTTCGAGGTGCCCATCGACAAATTCGCATGTCGAGCCGGCCGCGAAAGTTATTGCCGGGATTTGAGCCTGGCCGCGGCAGGTCTCGCGCGGTGAGATTGAGGGGCGATATCGGAGCAGTTGGATATGTGCTGTCCGCTGGGGACGGCACGCCTGCGATTGGCTCAGTGGATGGCGCGCTTGAAGGCGAATCGATAGATCTCGCGAGCGCTCACGACGGTGCCGTGAGTCAGCTGGTGCAGACGGGCCTGTGCTGCCGGATCGTGCGCAGGCAGAGCGGCCGGCTCGGGCTCAAGAGGCTCCTCGAACGAGGCCAGGTACCCGCGCACATCCTCGCTGAGCAAGTGGAACAGGAGCTCGGCATAGGCCAGCGGCTGGTCGTGTACCCCCGCAGGGGCGTCCCGAAGCACACGCGTGAGCAGACGCGCTCGATTGAGCTGCGCATGCAGCTCTCCATTGACGAGGCACCCCCACACCCAGGGCATTTGCAGCTGTTGTGCCGCGGTGCCTGAGGTAAAGAGCTCGGCGGCATCGTGCTCCGCGATCACAGAGGGCCGCACCGTCACGAGGGAGCGGAGCTCCTGGTAGAGCGGGTAGACGAGGTCGACGTCAATGTCGGTGGGCCTTCGCATCATCCGAGCAGTATGGGGGACCTCGCCGGGCGCGAAAGTTATCACCGCGGGCAAAAAAAAACCCGCTCACAAGGAGCGGGTCTGGTCTGTTGAAATCATCTAGCCGTCGGGGTGCCTTCCGGCCGTAGCCTTGAGGTGGGCCTGAAGGCGCTCGCACGCCTTCTGGAGCCTGCCCGCGAAGGGTCCGATGATCGTAGGCCTGAATGGCCGCAGCGTGCCTCCCTGGTAGCGCATGAGCACGACCATGCATTGCTTGGTCAGCGGATCACGCTCGTACTCATCCTTGAGCCACTTGGCGTAGGCATCCTCCCCGCCGGCAAACGCTGCCGGCGGGGAGAAGACGCATTGCCCACCAGGGGTGGTGTCGATACGACTGCAGTCAAAAGTGCGCATTGACCGAAGCCCAGTCGTAGCCCAGCTCAGCCAGCTGGTTGCGCAGCTGGTCACGGACGTCCGTGATGAACGCCTCCTGCCGCGCTGCTCCCAGGCCGTAGGAACTGAGCACGTCGAGCCAGTCGACGCCCTTGGCCGCACCTTCGGGCGGATCGAACGGCGGCAGGTACATCACCGCCTTGCGACCCGAGGCCTGGACACGCGCGACCAGCTTTTCAGCCGCGGTGGTGCCCCTGCCATGCTCATGCCCCATCGTGGCGAGATCGCGGTCACCGCATGCGATGACGATCTCGACGCTCTCGGGCACAACCACCTCCTCCATCAGGCCAGCCACGCACGTCGACCAGGTCGGCAGACCCGTCATGGCACGCCATGCCAGACCGGTCTCCACACCTTCGGTGACGCACAGGACCGTGCCTACATCGTGATCGAGCCGAACCGCGCTACCGGCGTACTGCGCCGTCGAGCGGTACGGCATGATCTTCTTCGGGTGCTCCAGCGCCGCCTTGGTCCCCTCCGGGGACAGGAAGATGCGCTGGAGGGAGCACGGACTACCCGAAGGCTGCCTCAACAAGCACAGCAGCGTCGGGAACTCCCCCAGGTTCACCCCGTTCTCGAAGTAGGGCATGCCTGGATGGAAGCGCAGGTCGTCCAGGGGCGCGGCGGCGGAGGTGATGCCGCGGTTGCGCAGGTAATCCCGGGCAATCTGCGATTCGACCTCCACGATGCCGAAGCCACCATTCCAGGCCTCGGACATCCGCTGGGCCTTGTACTCATCCTCTCGAGCCACCTCCTCAGCCGTCTTGCGCTTGGGAGGAGGAACCAGCTCGATCTTGGGCTTGGTCGGTGCCGTCGGGTTGGTATCCCGGTAGTACGGGACGCCAACGACATCGGCCACTGCCCTGATCGCCTGGCTGAAAGTCCAGCCATACAGCCAGTGCAAGGTGGCAAAGCCATCCTTGAACGAGCCGCACTGGTTGCAGATCGAGCCCCCGGTTTCACGGAAGTCCCGGAACACCCGGAACCCGTCCGTGCCACCGTGGCGGGGACATGGAACGTGCTTGGCGTACCGCTCGATGGCCAGGTTCATTTCCGCCGGCGCGATGCACGACATGATCGAATCCCAGTTTCCATACGAACGGCGCTTTACTTCATCGGCATATCGCTTCCAGTCGTCGGAGGCAAAGTGGTTCTTGTTGCTTGCTGCGGTGCTCATGCTGCCTCCTTCAATTGGCATTGGTTGTTGCGCTCCTTTCGGAGCTCGTAAATGGCGTTTCGGGCAAGATCACGGAGCTCGCCTTTGACGTCGGAATGCTCGTACAAGCCACCCCCAATGAACTCCGTGTAGACCTCCTCCCAGTCATCGCTATCAGCATCCTCGCGCTCGGAGATCACCACCTTGAAGTTGCAGGCGACGTACTTCGAGCTGTCCAGGCTGGACCTGAGGCAATCAACGATTTCATCGTCTTCGAGCCCTTCCAGGTTCCAATCCAGTGCTTCGCAATCGGTGTCTGCCGCGCGAATCAAATCGACCATGAATCTGGCCGTGGTGTAGGTCCGCATGACTTCGTCTTCCGATACCGACAGGAGGACGTAGTCGTGGATGAGTGAGTGGGCCTCGCACGAGGCTTTGCACTTCAGCTCTTCCAGCGCACCCCTGAAACGCTCGATCACCTCCAGCGTTTCAGCATCGTCGATGCTATGCGGCCCATCGATCTCCACGTCCATGGTGTTCTCATGGGTGTAGCGGTGATCGGTGATCTTGATCTTGACGGTGATTTCCCCGTCGTCGATCAGTTGCCGGATGCGAACTGCGTCCTTCAGACCGCCGTTTGCCCGCATCTTCTGGATCACAGGGCGGAAGTCCCCGAGACCGCCTTCAAAGTTCACGCCGCTGCCCTGGGTGAACAACCCCCAGTACAGCTTCAGTCCGCGGTCGTCTGAACTGACTTCGATCCCGAAGGTTCTGATCAGCTGGGCCAAGGCCCGCTTGATGTTTTGCATGCCGTTCTCCTGTTGAAGAACGGACCCTCCCCGACGGGAGTGGCCCGTTCGGGTGGTGTGTGCGCGGCAATCCCCGCGTGGACGAGCCTGTGGCTCAAAAGTGGACAGCCCACTGCCGAGCAGTCGCAGGGCACTGGGCTGTCCGCTTGACCGGGCAAGGGGGAGATACCCCCCCTGCCCGGTGTTCGCGTTTCTTCTTAGGCCGCCATGAGCTGGGAACTCAAGGTTCCTTTCAACATGGACAGCATTGCCGGGGCAAGTTCACCCAGGTCCCTGATCACCGCAGACGTCTTAAACATGTGGCCGACCATCGGAAGCTCGATACCGAGCCCCAGGGTTTCGATGCCAGCAGCTTCCGCCGCCAGGATCTGCGCCTTGGCCGAACCCATGCAATCAGGTTGCCCGTCAGTCAGCACCAGGAGGATCTTTCGGTCCTCCTTGCGAGCCATCAAGTGGCGACTGGCCCACAGCACACCCTGCGCAAGCGGTGTACCGCCGGTCTCCTTTAGCGCGAAGCTGTCCTGCTGGGACACTGCACGCTGACCGAACCCGAGGGCCATGCCGTAGTCGGGGAAAGTCCCGACCGCCGTCTTGACGCCCCGCAGCCCGTTGAGAGCCACGGCCGTAGCGTAGAGCGCGTCCGAGGCCAGCTTGATGCGCATGCCCTGCATCGATCCACTGATGTCGGCCAGCATGAACACCGCGGTGTTCAGCTCACGACGGTCGTCCTGCTGGAGGAAGAGCCGACGATCACCGCTGCTGGTGCGAAACACCTTCCGGTCGTTGAGGCGCGAACCCCTGACCGATTCGTGTACGCGCTGCCGTTGGAGCGCCTGCAGTTGGGTCTGCAGCTGGGCCCGAATCCGGCCCGACTGCTGCAATGCCTGCGTTGGATCGTAGGACCCTTGGCAGTTGGAGCGACGGTAGGCAGTGTCCACCATGCCCGGCGCCTGTGCATTGCTCTCATCGTAGACGTAGCCATCCGTGCCGTGCTTTTGGATCTCATCGATCTGGTCAGCGATTTCACCCGCCACCAAATCCCCGAGGTCCTTCAGGCCGTGCTCTTCGGCTTCATCAACCGCCCTTTGCAGGGCATCGATGATCGACTGCGGATCAGGAGTGGAAGCCTGGTCCGAGCCACCCGCGCCGTCGGCGCCGCTGCTGCTCGCATCCGATGTGTCCGAGGCATCGTCTTCTGCTCCGTCACCGGAGCCTGAAGACTTGTCCTGGTTGGACCCATCATCGCCGGAACCGCTGTCGTCATCTGCGGCCTGCGTCTCATCGTCGCCGTCTTCACCATCGTCGCTGTCACCCCCCTTGGAACCAGAGGTGGCATCGTCGCCGGTGTCGTCGCCAGCCGATGAAGCATCGGAGTCTTCGCCCTCATTGCCGTCGTCCTCATCGGACTTGGCAGCTTCCTGCGACTTCTTCCGCTCCTGCTGAGCCTGCTGCTCTTCTTGCATGGCCTTGTCGATGCGCCGCGCCAGGTCCAAAGCGTCCTGGTTCGATCGCATCTTCGGGCCGCTGGTGTTGAGCAGCACGTTGAGCCGGCTGGTGAAGGGCTTGCCGAACACCGCCTCCAAGGCGGGTCGGCTCTTCTCAGCCAGTTCCTCGAACTCCACCTGTCCGCGCAGCAAGCCGCGCAAAACGTACATGGAGTAGGCACCCACCAGCCAGGCTGGGGAATCGCTCTCCGTGAGCACATCGTAGAAACCCGTCGGCCCGATCAGGGTGGTGGTCATCTGGTCCAGCTGCTCTCGAGTGCCCGAGAACTCCTTGATCAGCTCCACTTCCTGGCGAGGATCCTCGATGGCGTTCATCAAACGGACGAGCGCCTTCTCCTTGGGGTTGCGAACCTCGTAGCAAGACTTCTTCGAATGCCGGATGTGACCCACCTCATGGGGAATGAAGCCCTTCACGAGAGTGGCCAGCCTCAGCGCCCCATCCACGTCCTGCTCGGAGGTGGGGAGCGGCAAGGCCGGAATCCGGATGTTCTTGAAGTCCGTCGAGGCGGTCCGGGCGGTGCGGTCGATCTGCACCGTAACCCCGGTCGCCCCGGCCAGCCCCTGCGCGAACAGGGGCAGCGAGGCCAGGACGAGCCTGGCCTTTGCAATGGCATCAACTTGCATGGTTGTGCTCCTTAGAAAACAGCGGGCGCGGCCGTTGCTTCCACTTCGCGGCTCGGGGCCGCAGTCTGGGTGTCCACCCCGGGCAGTTGCACCTGGGTCTGGGTCTCTTCTTCCTCTTCCTCAGCCACCTCGCCGATACCGAGCGTGAGCAGCTGATCGGGGTTGCACATGGACCGGAGCATCGCCCCAACGATCAGGGTCTGCGTCGTGTCCAGCGGCCCCGTCTTGGGCATGTCCTCCAGCACCTTCCCCAGCGCCTTGGCGGTGGGCAGGATGCGCGGGTCGAACATCGTGAAGCTCTGGAGCTTGCGCACCAGTTCCCGCACGACATTCACCGCTCGCTGGGTGACCGACTCACGGTTGTCGAAGGAGTCCTTGAGGATCGCCTTCGCGTTTGCCGAGATGTCCTCCGCCAGCGCGCTGGTGGTGGCCTTGGCTACCGTCTCGAACCGCTCCTGGCCCATTTCGCTATCGACCGCCGAGACCTTGTAGATCGCGTAGTCGAAGTCACAGGCCTTGGCCACTTCCGCGGCCGTGGGGCGATTGCGACGCAGGAGCTGCTCGAACCCGGGGTTCTTGGCTTCCCACTGCGTGCACAGGCGGTCGTAGTCGGAGACCAGTGCGTCACGCGCGGCGATGAAATCCACCTTGCGTGCTGCCATCTCCTCGTGGACCGCCGTTTCCGAGGTCGGCGTGATGAGGAAGCCCATCGGGCTTCGCACACCCAGCCGGGCCAGGTCACGGTTCACGCAGCGACGCTGCGATTCCATCTTGGTCAGGGCCTTGGGGTCGAGGATTCGCTTGGAACCGTCCGACACCAACTCCTTGGGCGGGAGCCCGGAGGCGCCCGACAGGTCTTCATCTCGCCGCATGGTGACCTGACCGCTCCAGATACGGATGACGGGGGTAACCACGATGACGTCGCTCAATGCCTTGCTGCTCATCTCATTTCTCCGGTGAGAGCCAGGCGCGCGAATGCCCGTGTGGGCAATTCGCCCACAGGGCTCGGGGTGTGTGCGGCATACCAGCCGCGATGGTGTCGATCGCTCGACGAAACCGGTGAAAAGGACTTTGTCCTGGGCGCTCTTGAGCGTCCGGGATAAAGCCCTCTCATACCGAGAGGGCTCCGCACTGGGCGGAAGTGTCAGAAAACCGCTGGAGTCAGTTCGACCCCTGCAGCTCCATTCCACAGCCCCTTGCTCAGGGGCCGCGGTATTGCGCCTGTCGACCAGGCAAGTTCCTTGAGGGATTCCAGAGAAGCGGGGAACTTCTTTACCCACTCTTTGGCATCCACACCGAGCGCGGATTCGTCGCACACGGTGATGTCCATCGTGGACGGCAGGCACATGCCGGCTGCCACGAACATCAGCGCGTGTGAGGCGATGCTTCCAACCGGCACCTCCGCGGCCAATACCATCTTGGCCCTGGTGCCGGTTTCGAGCTTGATCCGATCCCTGCCCACCTGGAACTCACCGGTCCACCGCTTCTCTGCCTTGCCGTTGGCGAAGGCCTGATAGGCGACGGGGGTGATGTGGTCGAAGAGCTGGTCCTTCGCGAAGCCGGCGAAGAGCTCAAGCAGCTTGGCTACCGTCATCTCCTGATCGGCCTGGCTGCCTCCTCGGATTTCGAAGAAGATCACCTGGTCGTTGGGAGCACTGATCCGATCCTCATCGCTCAGCAGGGTGGTTTCCCACCCCGCCTCGGACTTGGCCAAGATCATCGACGCGAGATGGCTTACGGGGTCACCGCCCGCCATCTCATCAGCCCCAACCTCGATGCGATCGAAGTTGTCGCCGCCCTTGCCGTTCTCCATCACGATCCGGCTGGAGGACTCCCCAGCCGGTTCGATCCAGGCCCGCCAGTGTTGCCACGTGGACGGAGCCAGCGGATCGCGACGCCGCATGTGGATGTGGTGCACGGGCGAGCCCATGCTCACTGCCCCGACACGTCGATCTGGAAGCAGGCCTGGAAGCTCGAACGAGCAGCTTCCATCTCCACCGGAGGCATGCCGCCCATGATGCGATTGAAGGCGAACCACGCCGGCGAACGCCCCTGGGAGGACAACCCGTCGAAGTAGACCGCCGCCTCCACCATCTCGATCAGCTCACCGGTACTCATGGTGACCTGCGACTGGCGCTGGTTGTAGGGCGCGCGGATCATGTTCGCGAACTTCACGAACGCACTCAGCGCTTCCTTGACCTGGTTGGGGAACCGGGCCTGCAGGATGCCCACTTCCTCTGCCTCGTTGGGATAGTCGATCTCGAACTTGAAGAACCGACGCATCGTCGCGGAGTTGAGGACGTTGGTACCCACGTAGCCGCCGGATTCATCGCCGTAGCCCATGGTGTTGTCGGCCGCGTACACGAGGAACCCGCGCTTGGCCTTCACCACCGTTCCATCGTCCGTGACCAGTAGGCCGCGGTCGATGATGTCGTGCATGGCGATGAGGTCGGCTTCATCCATGGCGGAAGGCTCATTGAGCACCACCGGATAGCCTTCCTGCATCGCGATGACGAGCGGACCGGGCTGATTGATCCAGCCGCCTTCACCGTCGGGCACCATCTTGGAGATGTAATCCGAGAGGGGAACGCGGCGGTTGCAGGTCAGGGTCAGCACCGGCACGCCGAGGCGCGCGAAGAACTGCTCCGGGGCCGTGGTCTTGCCGGCGCCCTTCGGGCCACCGATCCAGACACCGCGACGAGCATCCGTTTCACTGCGGGACCATTCCCGATTCCAGGACAGGCCAAGGGTCATGAACAGGTCCTTGTTGAACCGGAACGTGTCCATCACACGCGGCAGCAGGGGGTGATTCTGCTGGCCGTCGTAGGCCACCATTTCATGCGGTGCGGACTCGACACCCGGGACGGACCCGGCAAAAGCAACCGCAATCTTGGCTTTGATCGTATTCATTGGATTCTCCTGAGAGAACCCTCCCCCGTCGGGAGAGGGTCCCGATGGGGTTAGGCAGCCTTGGCTGCCGGTGCGTTGAGGCCGAGTTCGTTAACCGCGGCCTTGTAGATCTTGAGTTGCTGCCGGTCCGGATACTGCTGAGCGTCGACCCACCAGGTGGGCGCACGCTTACGCAGGTTTTCGATGACCATCTCCGGGTCCGTGAAGCCTTCAACCACAAGGCAGTCATGGAAGGAGAACGGAGCAGTGGGATCGCCCAACATCCACGTCCAGTAGTCGATCTGCTGGCGGGTGTTGGTGCAGCTCGGGAAGGTCTCCTCCCAGTCCGCCAGTAGCGCACGGTGAAGGATGAGGATTCCGTCGTGGCTCCACGCCTCGTCGTTGCCGACGCCCGGCAACTCCCGGTACCGCTGCTTGAAGGCGATCTTGCGCATCAGCTTGATGCGAAGTGCCTTCTGCTTGGGTGAGGGACCAAAGTCCCGGCGAGTAGAGCAGCTCTTGGATGGCGCCACCGTCTCCGGCGCGACATCGAACATGAACATCTGTTCCATCGTGATGTCTCCGAAAAGAAAACGGAGACATCCCCTGCGGGGATTGTCCCCGCGTGGGTGATGTGTGTTGGATCAGCGCTTGCTGGTCTTACGCTCCAAACGCCGTACGTTGCGATCCGATATTTCGGGCCGGATCACGGGGTACGGAATGGATGGGGCGGCATAGGCCAGGAGCCGCAAGGCGGCTTCCGTCGCTACTTTGATGATCATCGGTGTCTCCTTGGAAGAAGGGACACCGCCCGCTAGGGGAGATGTCCCCGAGTGGGTGTGTGTGAGGCGTGCCGGCCTCGTCGGATCGCTCTGAGAGCTGATGGGGTCACATTAGCGCGTCTGGCCCGAGCTGGGCACCGTCTAGCCGGCACGATTTCGGGGCCGGTTGGAAGTTGGCGCGGCCGGCGGACGGCCTTGCATGGGTCTCGTGTGGGGGCTTTGTGCAGGACCGCCGGGGCGATCCTCCAGAAAGCCCCGACCCGAAGGTCGGAGCGTGGGGCATGGGGGCTACTGGGTCGGTGCAGCAGCCGTCGGGGTAGAGGATGTGGCAGCGGGGCTGGCCGGGGGGAAGATCCAGCTGTCCGGCCCGTCTTGCCAATCAAGCGTGGCGCACCGCTCCAGGAAGTCCTTCATGGACTCACCCTCACGGCGCTCGTAGTGATCGAGATAGGTGACCAAAGCACCATCCAGATGCACCGCGTGGGCCACATACTCCTCCAGCGGTGTGTCCTCATGCAGCTCGGCGATGGCCTCGCGGGCGACAGTGTCGAAACTAACTTCGATGTCGGCGTGAGGCTGGTCCATTTCCTTCTGGCGGCCATAGACCGTGCACAGCAGATCCCCGTCCTTGTCCCACAGGTGGATCGACAGGTTGCGGGCGGTGATCCAGGTGCTCGATCCGCTGGCCAGCTGGTACCCACCCTCGCCTTCCGGCAGGAGGTGGAACTGACTGTCCAGCGCAGCGCCCACGATGGTGGCGCCGGGGTAGGCGTCCAGGCACTGCTCAATCGCATGGCCAATGTCGTCGGCCATGCACGTCCAGAGCTGGGCTGCGTCGGGATCACGGGCCTCGGCCGGGTGGTGCCCGGCATCGAGGTACATGACCCGCCAGGGGTAACCGTCATTGTTCTGCATAGAGACTCCTCCAGCACGTGGCTGGCTTGAATGTGAAGCCGCCCGGAGAGTCCGGGCGGCGTTGAGGTCAGTAGTGGCGGCGGCCGCGTGCTGCGGCCGCACTGATGTCGCGACTCTGGTGGGTCAGCTCTTGCACGAGCATGTCCAGCAGTCGATCGGTGGTCTCATCAAGGCGATCACGGCACGTGGCGTCATCCGGGGTCTTCTTGAGCTGTTGCCTCAGGCGCTTGCGCTCCTGGTTAAGGGCAATTGCCTGAGTCATCAGACCGCGCATGCGAGCACCTCCAGGCGGTCATCCCGCCGTTCGGATGCATCGCACCGCGCCCGCAGCCAGTGGGTGTAGTCCTGGGCGTACGTCCGCAATGAGGCCGGTCGTTGCCAGTACACCTGCTGGCCCGAAGGCAAGTCCCAGAGCACCGGCACCGTGCTGAATTCACCTTCCGCCAGCAGGCGGTCGACGTACTCATTCACGGCGTCGGGATCGGGGGAGCTGGACGGAAACGCAACCGTTCCACGCCAGGCGCGGGGGTCACGCAGGTCCAGCACCCTGCCCTGCAACGGGGCCTCCCAGTTGCCTGGGTGCTCCGTTGACCGGGGCCACCTTGCGGCACCGACCGGTGTTCCGACGGCCGGGCTCATGCGGCCAGCCGCAGTGAAGCCACGGTCTGATCGCACCAGAAGCCCGACACCGTGTCCAAACGCCAGTGACGGTCCTTGCCATCCAGTCCCATCCCGCCGTGACCCAGCTCGAAGAGCCAAGCCAGGCCGGCCAGGTATTCGGATTGGCCATCCGCGCCGTCCCGATCCTGGGCCAGCTTGAGCTGGTAGTAGTCCGGGCGGACGCGGCCATAGGCAACCTCACCCTGGATGAGCGACAGAAGCCCCTTCTCCAGCAGATAAGGCGTGAGCGTGTGCTCAGCCATGGCGCGCCGGTCGTGGTTCTGATCACCCGGGTCCGGGGTGTAGCGCTCATCGAGCATCGCCGTCAGGCGGGGCGCGTCGACATCACCGATGTCCACGGCACCGTCCAGCAGCTTGCGATAGGCCGAAATGTAGCTTTCAGCCTTGACCGACCGGCCACGCAGGCGGGTCATCTCCGACTCGGCGTAGCACGAGGCAACGATCACCTGGCGCATGACGTCCGATCGCGAACCGCCAAACTGCATGGACCAGTGGCGGGCACGACGACCGGCATGGTCGAAGTCGTTGTTGCTGCCGTGCTCGACGAAGACCAGGTAGCCGCCTTCGGCCCAGCGGTACTTGAGGAAGTCGTCCTCCTGCACCGCGGGGACGAGGGTACGCAGCGCCTGGAATGCCTTATGTCCGTCCAGCTTGACCGCGAAGTGGCGGTATTCGATTTCAGTGCTCATTGCATACTCCTGTTGAAAGGGAGCACGCCCCGTGCGGGGGCGTGGCCCCCAGAGGGTTGATGGATCAGTTGTCGTCGGCGTCGACGGGGTTGTGCTCGCCGTCTTCGTCTTCGTCTTCGTCTTCGTCTTCGAGGTCGTCGAGGAACCAGATGGCCTGGACCGTGTCATCTTCCCAAGCCTTATCCGTCACGACGTAGCCCAGCTTGTTGACGATCTTGAAGCCCGGAAGGGCGTACCAGTTGTTGTCGTCGCACTCCACGACCGTCCAGACGGTGTTGAGGGGGAGGTTGACGACCTGGCTGTGCTCGAAGAGGTCACCGCTGTCCTGGGCGCGTGCGCCCCACTGATCGCGGAAATCGTCTTCACTGATGGTGATGCTCATGGGATTGCTCCTGTTGAAGAACGGAGCAACCCCGACGGGGAATGCCCCGTTCGGGTGGTGTGTCTGGCTGGCGGCCAGTGCGCTGGCTCATGGAGCCTTTCCCCAGCCGGGGGGCTGGCGAAAGAGTCCTCGAACCACTGAAGCCATCGTAGAACGGTCGGAGGATCCATCCCACCGGTTAACCGGCCCTTCTTGGGGCACGGTTGGAACACCCGGGCTGCGTAAGCAGCCCGGGGTCCATCTTCAAGCCGCCTGGAAAAGCGGCATCGTCGCCTCCTGGTCGGGAGCGGCCTTGACCACGGCGGGTAATACCGCCTTGGCCTTGACCAACCCCTTGCCCAGTGCCTGGCCCAAGTGCTCACCCAGCTGGCGGAACGCCGGCCAGATGACGCTCTGTCCCAGGATCTCGTGAGCGAAGGTGCGACTGGTCACGCCTTCGATCATCGACTCGGGGATGCCCTTCAGCCGAGCGTGCTCGGTAGGAGTGAACAACCGCATCAGCTCGGGCTTGGTCGGGTGTTGGACCTTCCCTTCAGTGCTGCGATTTTTCTGGTACCCCGTACCCAGGGTGCCAACTCGGGTCGCATCAGGTGTCACCACCTGCATCTTGAAGCCCTTGCCGGCGGCCTGGTCGCGCACCTCCTTGTCCTTGAGGTACTGCATCGGCGACCACATCGGGTCATCCTCAGCAATCGGCTCAAGCACATCAGCGATCGTCTGCTGGGCCTTGGGTGGCGGCACCATGGCCGCCAGGTCCAGATCCACGCCCTGGGTGACCGCGACCAGTACACGCCGCGGACGCGCCTCGATGACGTAGTCCTCGCCGTGCAGCTCGCGTTCCTGCACGTCGTAGCCCAATTCCTTGAGCTGCGTGCGCAGGATCGATGCCGAAGCCGTGGACCAGTACGGCATCACGTTCTCCAGCATGACTGCACAGGGATTGACCCGGGCAATGAGTGCGATGAACGCGGCGATCAAGTGCCCCGCCGTTTCATCGTCCTCCGCCTTGGCCAGCCCCTTCTTGGCACGACCGGCCATGGACGCTGCCGTACACGGCAGACCGCCCTCCAACAGCACCGGACGCTGCAACCGGGACAGGGTGAACTCATCGGCGAAGGCCAGCTGCTGAAGCGGCATGGCCAAACCTACGGTCTCCTCATCCCAGGCATCGTTGGCATGCGCCGCTTGGTTGATGACTTCCTCGCGGATCTCGCAGGCCCACAGCAACTTGGGCTTGAAGCCCGCCTGCCGCAGTCCCACGTGAAGCGCGTTGGACAGCACCCCGATGCCGTGTGACACGGAGGCCACCGTCATCGTGCGGTGCTCGATCGCCGCTTCCAGCCGGCGACGTCGTTCGGCCTTCTTCACCTCGACCGCGTCGGCCAGGATGTGGATCTCCCCGTTGAGCATGACCACCCTGACGGTGTCCATGCCAACGAATCGATCCAGCAGCTCCTTGCTGTTGAGGTCGATGACGGGAAGCGTGCGATCAGCCTTGGTCTTGGCCGAGACCAGTCGCACGCCGCTATCGTCGATCTTCAGCACCACCTTCATCTCACCGTCCGGTGCGGACACCGTGTAGCGGGCGCCGGGGGCGAAGCCGGCCCTGCTGGGGAAGATCCCTTCGAGCCACAGGCGCGGCGCACCCTTGTTGACGCCCAGCTTGCGAACCAGCGTGGCGACCAGACGTGTTGCCTTGTAAGCCATGACACTCTCCTGTTGAAGAGCCACGGCGCAGCCCCGTTGCCGGGGTCTGCGCCCCGGCGGGGTTTTGAATCAGTGGATGGCAGTGGGGTCGCAGTACGCGAGCAATCCACCAGCCAATGTGTAGTGCTTTCCGTCGCGGATCAGTGCTTCGGTCTTATGCAACCGCATGAAGCGCTGGATCCGGTTCTGGTCCTGCTCGCTCAGCTCTGTCCCCGGTACGTGCTGCAACTGGAACCGCAGCCAGTGCTCGGGCTTGTCGCTTGGCATCGACCGCATCGGATGCGGCAGGAACTTCAGCCACCGGCCGCCCACAGTGATTGCAAGTACGGCGTCGGAGTCTTTCACTCCGTTGCGCGCAATCACGTAAGTGTGTTCGATCGATTCATGGCCGATGGCGCTCTGGTACCGCTCAGAACTGACGTGGACCAGCTTGGAGTTGCGCGGGTGCATGCGCTGCCCCCCTTTCGCCACCTTCTGTCGATCGGCTTCGGAACTTTCGGGAAGGCCATGCTTGATGTCCTCCCGGATCGTTATCAGACCCGTTTCCACATCCTTGAACACCAACAACCGGCAGTGCCGCCCGTAGCTGGTGATCTCCGAATCCTGGTCGCGGATGAGGACGTTGATATGGCCTTTCTCGCCATGCTCTTGCTGTTGCATGTGTGGACTCCATGTTGAGCCCAGGCCATACCCCCTCGGGGATGGCCCGAGCGGGTGGGTGTTGTGTCTAGGTCAGGTCAAAGCAGCTTTCGTGCGCCGGCCTGCCAGCATCGTTTGGGTGGCCATCGCCACCAGCATTTCATGCGAGTCCGAGATGGGACGACGCATGGTGAAGTAGCGACGTCCAAGACGGACATAGCTGGCGTGTACCGATCCGCTTGTGGCTTCGCAGCAGCGGAACGATTCCACGTCCGCGTCCTGCTTCCACAGCAGTGGCGGCAGCACCTCCAGCGCGTCGTTGAACTGCTCGTGCGTGATCTCGATGCAGGGCATGCAGGCCGCCTGCTCGATTCGACGTGCAGCTTCTTCGATCGGAATGATCTCCAGCTGGCCGTACTCACGCTCCAGCTGCGACTGGACTTTGCCGCTGAAGCGACCTCGCCCATCTTCGCCACGCACATCGATCGCGCCGCGTTCATTGAAGAAAACCATGCTCATTGCCATCTCCTTGGGAAATGCCACGAGCTTCCCCATCAGGGGCATGCCCCTGGCTGGGTAGGTGTGTCCGGCGTCGGCCGGTCGAGGGGCTCATTGAGCCTTTCCGCAGCGCCCTCGTGGAAGGAGCTGGGGAAAGGCCCCGGAGAATCCGGGGCCCTTGGTTGAAGTCTATCCCGCTTCGCTTCAGGTGCTGAAGCCTGGTATCAGGCGGCAGCCTTTGAAGCCTGCGGATAGGCGTGGTCGAAGAATGCGTTCATGAGACGGTCGAGACCGTCACTGTCCAGGGCGCCTTCTGCAACGAAGCCCCACAGCCCTGCACGGCCCTCGCACATCGAACGCGGCTCGGGCAGGCAGAACTCGACAGTCGGGAACTGCTCGATGAAGCCGGGCAAGGCCTTCAACAGCTGGTCCACGCGCTGCGCTTCGGTTGGAAGTTCCTGCCCATGGGAGTCGAAATCTCCCCCATCGGACTCGAACGTCATGTACTCCATCTCGAACAGGACGCCGAACTGGCCGTCTTTGGCCGCGACGAAAGTCAGTTCGTCGCGCTGCATCGCCTGAAGACGCTCCAGCAAGCTGGGGTCGTCCTTCAGCACCTGGAACGACGGCTTGGCCGAGAGGTTGTAGTCGTTCAACGAACCCCATCGATCCGCCAGGTCATGCTCGATCATCCATGACGCTGTGAAGCCGCACGAGTCGACCGTGGCCACCTTGGAGGGTTGGACCCTCGGAAGGGTATCCGAGCCGTTACGTTCGAGCAGATGAGCGATATTGCGCTGCATCTGCTCGACATCCATAGCAATCATCTGGCCATCGCGGATCTTCTGGATATCCGAGTGGACATGCCGCAGGACCTGGATCAGCTCCTCCGGCGTGGACGTGATGGCTGACGTCGCCGGCGCTGCCCAGGATGCCTGGTAGTACCGGTCGAAGTCGCCCAACAGCTCGGCCTCACTCTTGTACTGGGGACCAACCACCGCATTGCGGCCGTCGGACTTGTCGATGACGCGCCATAGTCCTGCTTCGATCATGGCGTAGCCCAGGTACGAGATGCGGGTGTTCTTGATCTTCATGATGAGATTTCTCCTGGCGGCCCGTTCAATGGGCCGCCTTGTTGATGTGTGAGTCAGTAGGGGGTGAACTGCACCGCGTCGGCCTGGAACGTGGCCGAACCGGTGGCCTCCTCACCTTCGTCCGCGGCTTCGGTGAAGCAGTGGCCGGGCTCCCAGTAGTGGTCGTCTTCCACGTAATCACCGCCGTCGACGTCGCTGTACCGTTTGTTGACCAGCTGCTCGAGCTGGTCCTGGGTGACGTCTGCCGGAACTTCGATCACCTCTGTGTACTCGACCCGGGTCAGGGCAGCCAGGCGAACACGAACACACTTGGTGGCCCCGCTCACTGCTGCATCTCCAGGTAGACGGTGTCGCCGCAGTCGGCGATCGTCTGTTCGAGCTCGCGGTAGTCGTACCCGAGGATGGCCATGGGCTGGTTACGCTCCCATGCCTCCACCAACACCTTGATGTCCAGGCTGACTGATTCGATGTCGCCGTCGTCGTCCTTGATCGCGTCGGTGAAGTGGAAGTCCGAGCTGGACACCACGATCTCGCCAGACACGGTTCGGTTGAAGACCGACATCTCGTCCTCGTTGTCCGGTCCCCAGCTTGCGGGATGGCCGGTGTAACTGGCCGTGGACAGACCGTTGAGCTGGACGAGGGATTGCACGTCCAGCATCCGATCGATGAACGCCTGGGTTACGTTGAACCTTGCGTACAAGGGGTTAACGCCATCGGCGGTGTGCTGGGCCGAAACGAACGTCACCATGGTGCGTTCGCTGTTGGTATTGACTGCATCGTTCATGCTGTTGCTCCTGTGGAGCGAAGACAGCACTCCCCCGGATGGGGGCGCATGTCCCCGCGGGGTGGTTTGGGTCTGGCAGCGGCCAGTCGTTGGGCTCAGGGAGCCTTTTAGCTGCACCCCTCAGGGGATGCAGGTAAAAGGCCCCCGGTAAACCGGGGGCTTGGATCAGACGGCAAGATCGCCGATGTCACCTGCCCAGGCGCGCAAAGCGTCGGGGTCGGTGACTTCAGTGATACATCGCTGGGTGAGGTCGAAGCTTCCGACCACCTTCAGGGAATCAGCCGGCAGCATCGACTTGGCGATCGTCGGGTATGCCACTGCCGCGCGACCGGCGGCGTGGAAGCACTTCTCGACAAATCGCTTCATGTTGACGGCGCCGAAGCGGTTGCTTTCGTAGTGGCACAGCACCCGTTCGCCCTTCAGCGGGGCTGGTGTGACTACGGCAGAACCAGCGTCGATGCCTGTGTGTCCTTCCGGCACTACGATCAGGAACTTGTCCATCTTTTCTCCATGCGCTCGTGGCGCGTTCAATGACGTTGCGTGCCTTCGGAGAAGACCACCGCGTCGGGGTTGGTGTGCGAAAGAAGTGGCCACCACCAAACGGTGTCGTCCAGTACTTCGTGGGAATCACGTGCACCGTTATTACCGCTTACGTGGATTTCGAGGCACTGCTGCGCGCCGAGCATCTCCTTGACCAGCTCCTCCTCACGGCGTCCGGACTGGACGGCGAGGATGTGCAGGTGCGAGAGATCCAGGGCGTAGGGAACACCGGACTCCAACAGCGTCCGGTAGTCCTCCCAGGTATCGAGCAGGTAGATCCCACGTGGGGTCGGGTAATGGCCCTCGATCGCAACAGGAACGCCGAAGAGATCAGCGGCCCGGCGCGTGTTGTCCAGCACCTGCTCCAGGGTGGCATTCGCCTTCAGGCCCGCGTGGGCGCTGTAGGCCGGTGCTCCCAGCAGCTGGCTGATGTGGGCCAGTGCCTGCCAGTACTCGGCGCCGGCGTCGAAGCGATCCAGGTCGGTGACCTGGCGCTTGGAGACCACACGCGTATTGGCATGGACCCTGAACTGCGTTGCCGGATAGGTCTCGGCCAGATGGCGAGCCAGATCAGGCGAGAGCAATCCACGGTTCTGGGGGCAGAGCTGGACGTGGTCGACGGCCAGTTGGCCCAGCAACGGCTCGCTTACGCCAGCCGCCGCACGCGCCATAGCAACGGCGAACTCCTGGCCCGGGAAGGCGGCCAGCGAGATGTTGAAGACGGTCACGACGCCGTTGCGCTGGATTCCTCCAGCACCTCCGCGTCTTCATCGGTCTCCTTGCCGTCGATGCCGAAGACAACATCAGGGCGATTCTCGGTAACCGTCACCAGGTCGGACGCTTCGACAATCACCTTGCCTTCTGCCGTGATGGTGACGCTGCCTTGCCCACCATCGTTATTGAAAATATCGCTGTGAACGCTGTCGAAGATGCTCTCTGCCAGGTCATCCAGGGCGTCGTAGAGGTTGTAGGTGGTGGATTTCTCACCGCCCGTCGCACCCCCGTAGTTCGGCTCGATCACCTCGACCTCGATATCGAGCGTCTCCTCGGTGGCCGGGCTGCCATCAGCCATCTCCATGTGCGCATCGATCGACGTTCCTTCGTCGCCTTGTCCATCCAGAGTTCCGGAGTAGGACTTGATGCCGTTGGCCAGCATGACCGCACAGAGGGTGGCCAGGTTTCGGGTCTGCAGCGAAGTCAGTTCTTTCATTGGTGTGTTCCTCATATCCCCGTAGGGCTGTGTCCGGAGTCCGTCCGGTCGGCTGGCTCATGGAGCCTTTCCGCACCCCGCGGTGACGGCGTGGGGAAAGGCACCTCAAGCAGCGCCCACAGGCCCGAGCCACGAGCCGTGAGGCTCGACTTCAGGCATTGGGAAGGGCATCTGAGGAAATCAGCCGCGAGTGCGGCGAGCAGACGACGTTGCATCGACTGCGGGTGAGCGCGCCCAGGCTGGCGTGGGCGGGGTCATGACGGCGGCGGAGAAACTAACGCAAGGGGCGCCGTCCCCTCACCTGGTCAGGTTAAAGGGCCTGGGCCGCCAGCGGAACGGTCCAACCGGGGCCGATTGACCCAAGGTTAGGCCCCCAGCCGAAGCTGGGGGCACATCTCTTTCATCTGGGCGAATGGCCCTTACTCGAAGATCGCAGACTTCTGGTTCGGGTAGACGGTGCTCTGACCAGCCACCAGCCACCCAGCAGAAGGCGTAGCCTCAATCCGCTTTCCATCCACCAGGTGGATGTGGCAGTTCGCCTCCTGCATCTCGCCGGAAGCCAGGTGCAGAGCCGGCCGCCCTTCGGAGATCTCCAGCCAGATGTCCAGGCCGGACTCGGTGGTCTCGGCCGTATCGGTCGCCGGGTAGACCCGGATCCGGGGCTGGTCACCGCTCGGATCGATGTCGACCCGC
>Ga0156726_1129_pt1 | contig 18849 bp, 16 predicted proteins | sample RifOxyD1_FD_112055 | JGI IMG/M metagenome (GOLD analysis project Ga0156726, IMG submission 112055) | Hydrogenophilales bacterium RIFOXYD1_FULL_62_11
CTGGCAGGCCTTGAGACCGCCGACGATGCGATCGATGGCGTCGCGCAAAAACAGGCGGATATCGGTTGCCACCTGATCATTGCGCGATCGCCCGGTATGCAAGCGCTTACCTGCGTCTCCGATTTTGGCGGTGAGCGCGGCTTCGATGTTGAGATGGACGTCTTCGCGGTCGAGCGACCAGGCGAAGCCGCCCGCGCGAATCTCAGTCAGCAACTCGGCCATGCCGCGCTGAATCTCAGCCAGATCGGCCTTGGATAGCACGCCGACGTGATGCAACATGGCGGCGTGCGCGAGCGAACCCTGAATATCGAACTCGGCCAGCCGATAATCAAAAGATATCGACGCGGTGTAGCGTTTGACGATTTCGGAAACCGGCTCGGAAAACCGGCCGGACCACGCGGCAGGCGGCGTCGATGTCGTGCTCATGGGGCAAATAAACAGAGTATGAAAAGAAAGAATCATAACAACCGGCACGTTGAATTGCCGAACTTCTGCCATTTGGGCGTCAACCTGCGCATCGCACTGACGCTGGAAGCCGCGCTGGTGGCCGGTGCGGTGGCGCGGGCGGCGAACACAGCAGAATTCTGGGCGGAATTCATTGCGCTGTCGGCGCTGGCGCAACCGGCCTTATTGCTGACCTTGCTGGCACTATGCGCGGCGGGACGCTGGCTGCGCAGCCAGCCCTATCGCTGGGGCGCGGGCGCGGCGCTGGCCATCGGCGTGGCGGTGCCGGTACTGGTGTTTCTGTGGCTCAACCCCTTGTTGAACGGGCTGGTCGCTTTTTCGCCGGCCGGGGTGGCGGTGTTTTCACTCGTGACCGGTGCCGGCCTGCTGGCCTATTTCAATCTGCGCGCGCGTGCATTGTCGCCCGCCATCACCGAAGCGCGGCTGCAGGCCTTGCAGGCACGCATCCGCCCGCATTTTCTGTTCAACAGCCTCAACGCCGTGTTGTCGCTGGTACGCAGCGACCCACGCCGCGCCGAGCACGCGCTGGAAAACATGGCCGACCTGTTCCGCGCGCTGATGAGCGATGCTCGCCAGCTGGCGCCGCTGGAAGACGAGGTCGCGCTGACCCGGGCATATCTGGAACTCGAACAGCTGCGCCTGGGCGACCGCCTGCAAGTTGCCTGGCACATCGGCAAAATGCCGGGTGAGGCGCTGATTCCGCCACTGGTGATCCAGCCGCTGGTGGAAAACGCGGTATATCACGGCATCGAACCCATGCCTGCAGGCGGTGAAATCAGCCTCAACATTTATCGCAGTGGCGACAAGGTGCATATCGTGGTGCGCAATCCCATCGCCGCCGAAGCCAGCCATCACAAAGGCAACCGCATCGCGCTGGCCAATATCCGCGAGCGCCTGTTGCTGCATTTCGACCTCGACGCGCAACTCAAGTTGGAACCGCTAGGCACCGTTTACCAGGTGAGCATCGTTATTCCCTATACACGTGAACACACCACCCAGCCGTCCACTGCGCGCCCTCATCGTCGATGACGAAGCACCCGCACGCCACCGTCTACGCGACGTGCTGGCCGATTGCGCGGATCAGCTCGCGGTCGATATCGCCGGCGAAGCCGACAACGGACTCGATGCCCTGGCACTGATCCAGCAGCAACCGATCGACGTGGTGCTGCTCGACATCCGCATGCCCGGCATGGATGGACTGGAATGCGCCGCCCACTTCAATCGTCTGGCCAGCCCGCCCGCCATCATTTTCAGCACCGCCTACGATGCCTATGCGTGCCAGGCATTTGACCTGAATGCCGTCGATTACCTGCTGAAACCGGTGCGCGCCGAACGGCTGGTTCGTGCGCTGTCACGGGCACACCATCTGAGCCGCAACGCGCTCGACCAGTTGCGCGAGGCCCTTCCCAAAACCCGCACCCATTTGTCGCTCAACGAAAAAGGCCGCATCGTACTGATTCCGGTGGATGACATCCTGTATCTCAAGGCGGAGCTGAAATACGTCACGGTGCGCACGCCCGCCCGCGAATTTCTGATCGAGGAGTCGCTGACTTTTCTGGAAAATGAATTCGGGCCGGTTTTTCTGCGTATCCACCGCAACTGCCTGGTGGCCCGCGCACGCATCCGTGAAATCGGCAAGCTGCCCGGCGACGAGGACGGCCATTTTTTGCGCCTGGACGGGCTGGACGAGCGATTAATGGTCAGCCGGCGCCAGTATTCCGCCCTTCGTGAAAAAATAAAATCAATATAAACAGTTAGTTAGAATCAAACTACAACTAAAGTTGTATATCAAAATTTTGCACCGCTTCGTAAGATGACTTCGCTTGTGGTTTGCGCTACAGGCAGAAGTTCTCCGCTGAGGGGCTCGACCTCTCGATTTGCCGGGTTCGCAAGAACCCGGCTCTTTTTTTGTCCGCGCTGGGTATCATGGCGCGCATGAAAATAGACGATCCCACCATCCTCACTGAAACCACGCTCACCAGCGAAACCGTCTTCCAGGGGCGGCTGATGCACGTCAAGCGCGACCATGTGCGCCTGCCCAACGGCGGCGAATCCACCCGCGAATACATCATCCACCCGGGCGCCGTGGTCATCATCCCGGTGTTCGAGAACGGCGACGTGCTGCTGGAACGCCAGCACCGCTACCCGCTGCACCGCGACTTTATCGAATTCCCGGCGGGCAAGATCGACGCCGGCGAAGCCGACCTTGTCTGCGCGCAACGCGAACTCGAAGAAGAAACCGGTTACACCGCCAGCGAGTGGCGCGAAGTCACCACCATCTTCCCGTGCATCGGCTACTCAGACGAACGGTTGGCGTTTTATCTGGCGCGCGGCCTCACACTGGGCGACCACGCGCGCGATCCCGACGAGTTTCTGGAAGTATTCCGCCTGCCCTTCACCGAGGCGATGGACTGGGTGCGCGATGGCCGTATCTGCGAGACCAAGACCGTGATCGGGCTGTTCTGGCTGGAGAAGCTGCTGGGTCAGGGCTGGTGAGGCGCCTCGCCTCCCAGATGTTCGCGTAAATCCGGTGCGGGATAGAACACCCTCTTGCGCCCGCCATGCAGTGTTTCGACCAGTAAGCCTTGGGCAGCGAGCGCGAGCAAATCGGCTCGGGCGGTAGCGTAGGCGACTTGATGCGAACGCTGGTGGCTTTCGATGGTGAAATATTCGTCAGGACGCTTCAGCGCGTGGGATAGCAGCGCGGTCTGACGGTGATTCAATTGCTTGTCACGCGTATGCAAGTTTCTGAGTTGAGCGCTTAACCGGGTTTGCTCGCGTTGTTTTTGTTCCAGATATTGGTAGAGCGCCGACAGCCCATCCAGGATGACCTTGGTTTGATACAGCAAAAAATAAGTGGTATCGCCCGCGTCAGTCTCTGTGAGCAAGTAGGCGCGTGCGTATTGCACGGGGGCCTTTCTTAGGATGCGCGAAATCGACAGATATTCTGTCAGCCAGTAGCCTTGCTTCGCCATATACCAGTAGAACAAGGTGCGCGCCGTGCGCCCGTTGCCATCTGCAAAGGGGTGGTCGTAGCCGATCATGAAATGCAGCAATATTGCACGTACAACGGGATGGATAAAGCTGCCTTCTGAAACCGGGGTGTTGGCAAAGTCGCATAATCTTTGCAGACGCTCAGGCAATTCGCGGGCCAGCGGTGGGCGATGCAGCACCAGTCTCTCGTCGTTCGGGGCAACAACCTCAATATCGTCACGCGTGCGCAAGCATCCGCAGTCTTCTGGATATTCCAGCGTGTCTTGAGTCAGCACCCGCTGCAATTCGATCACATGCTGCGGCTCTAACTTATCGTTACACAGTGTGCGAACCGTCCGCATCGCCTCGAAGTTGTTGAAAATCATCCGCTCACTATGGGTGCGCGGTTTACGCCCTTCGCGCAGCATAGTTTCGGCGACTCTACGTTCGGTTGATGCACCTTCGAGCTGGCTAGAGGTGATAGCCTCTTCAATCAAACTTCCCATCAGGTAACGTCCTTGCTCGGCGCGCAGCACGGCATTATCACTCCCACTGGGTATAAGACCTGCGCCCCGGTCGATCTCGTGCAGGCTTTTCAGTAAGGGTTCGGGCAGACTGTAGCTAAACGGTTTGCCGTGTTTGTCCTGAAACGGCAGCTCCTGAGCGCTACTACTTCGCGCCATGCGCAAAGCCAGCCACCAAGTTTTGTGGTTTAGTCCTTCGGGGGAGGAGCAATGACGCAGCTCATCCCAGTGCAGATATTGCCCATGCGCCAATGGGCCGAGATTAAGTAGCGCAAACCGGGGCAGCATCTCGGGGGTTACAGCCATCATCATTTCATCAAGCGATGGCGGCGATAGCGGAATTTTCATGGATTACTATCAATCTGATGATGATTGATAGTAATTGATAGTCAACAAATTATCAATTTGATGCTAATTGATACTGATTGATAGTGCCCGCATCTTGGCTGGACGCGGCTCAGGGCTGGTAAGCCAGATTCGGCGCCAGCCAGCGTTCCGCCGTCGTCATATCCCAACCCTTGCGCCGCGCGTAATCCGCGACCTGGTCTTTCTCCAGCTTGGCTACCGCGAAATACTGGCTGTCGGGGTGCGAGAGATAGAAGCCGGACACCGCTGCGCCGGGCCACATGGCGAAGTTTTCGGTCAGCACCACGCCGATGTTGGCAGTCGCGTCGAGCACCTCGAACAGCGCCGCTTTTTCGCTATGCTCGGGGCAGGCAGGATAGCCGGGGGCGGGACGGATGCCTTGGTATTTCTCACCGATCAACTCATCGTTAGCGAGCGCTTCCTCGCTGGCATAGCCCCAGAATTCGCGGCGCACACGCAGATGCAGGTGTTCGGCGAAGGCTTCGGCGAGGCGGTCGCACAGCGATTTGAAGAGGATCGCGGAGTAGTCGTCGTGGGCCGCCTCGAAGGCTTTGGCACGCTCGTCCTCGCCGATGCCTGCGGTCACGACAAACGCACCGAGGTAATCTTTCAGTCCGCTGGTCTTCGGCGCGACAAAGTCGGCCAGGCACAGGTTGGCGCGGCCTTCCGGCTTTTTCATTTGCTGGCGCAGGTTGTGCCAGGTCATCAGGGTTGTGCTGCGCGACTCGTCCGCGTAGACGGCAATGTCGTCGTCGTTCACCGTGTTGGCAGGAAAGAGGCCGAACACGGCGCGGGCTTCGACCCAGTTCTCGGCGACCATTTTCTTCAGCATCGCCTGCGCGTCGGCATACAGTTTTTTCGCTTCGACCCCGACGACTTCATCGTCGAGAATCTTCGGGAATTTGCCGTGCAACTCCCACGAGGCAAAGAACGGCGTCCAGTCGATGATGTCGACCAGCTTCTGCAAATCGTAGGCTTTCAGGACATGCACGCCAGGCTGCCTGGGCACCGGCGGCGTGTAGGCTAACCAGTCGATGGAGAACTTGTGCGCGCGGGCTTCGTTCACGCTCAGCCGAACGGTGTCGGATTTGTGCTTGAGGTGGCGTTCGCGGGTGACGGCGTAATCCGCTTTGACCTCGGCCACAAATGCATCGCGCAGATCGTTCGACAGCAGTTGCGTGCAGACCCCCACGGCGCGCGAGGCGTCCTTGACGTAGATGACCGGATGTTCGTAATTGGGCTCGATCTTGACGGCGGTATGCGCGAGCGAGGTCGTCGCGCCGCCGATCAGCAGCGGTAACGTGAAGCCCTGACGCTGCATTTCTTTTGCAACGTGCGCCATTTCTTCGAGCGACGGCGTGATCAGGCCCGACAGGCCGATGATGTCGGCGTTGTGCTCGCGCGCAGCATCGAGAATCTTTTGCGCCGGCACCATCACGCCCAAGTCCACAATGTCATAGCCGTTGCAGCCGAGCACGACGCCGACGATGTTCTTGCCGATGTCGTGCACGTCGCCTTTGACCGTCGCCATGATGATCTTGCCCGCGCTCTGCGCATCGCCGGCCTGCTTGTCGGCTTCAATGAACGGCAGCAGGTGCGCGACCGCCTGTTTCATCACGCGCGCCGATTTCACCACCTGCGGCAGGAACATCTTACCTGCGCCGAAGAGGTCGCCGACCACGTTCATTCCGGCCATCAGCGGACCTTCGATGACGTGCAGCGGGCGAACGGACTCGAGCCGCGCGGCTTCGGTATCTTCAACAATGAATTCGGTAATGCCCTGCACCAGCGCGTGCGAGAGCCGTTCGTTGACCGGCAGTTGCCGCCAGGCGAGATCGACGACGTTTTCCTTGGCGCCGCTTTTCACGTTTTCGGCGAAGCTCACCAGACGCTCGGTGGAATCTTCCCTGCGGTTGAGCAGCACGTCCTCGACGCGCTCGCGCAATTCCGGGTCGAGATTGGCGTACACACCGAGCTGGCCGGCGTTGACGATGCCCATGTCCATGCCGGCCTGAATCGCGTGATAAAGGAATGCGGTGTGGATCGCCTCGCGCACGCCGTCATTGCCGCGAAACGAAAAGCTGACGTTCGACACGCCGCCCGAGATATGCGCGTGCGGCAGGTTCTGGCGGATCCAGCGCGTGGCTTCGATGAAATCGACCGCGTAGTTGGCGTGCTCCTCAATGCCGGTCGCGACCGCAAAAATGTTGGGATCGAAGATGATGTCCTCGGCCGGAAAACCGACGGTTTCGGTCAGCAGCTTATAGGCGCGCGCGCAGATTTCGGTCTTGCGCGCGTAGGTGTCGGCCTGCCCGGCTTCGTCGAACGCCATCACGATCACCGCCGCGCCGTAGCGACGGCACAGCTTGGCGCGCTCGATGAATTCGGCTTCGCCTTCCTTCATCGAGATCGAATTGACGATGCCCTTGCCCTGAATACACTTGAGACCGGCTTCGATCACGCTCCATTTGCTGGAGTCGATCATGATCGGCACTTTGGAAATATCGGGCTCCGATGCGATCAAGAGCAGAAAACGCACCATTGCCGCCTCGGCGTCGAGCATGCCCTCGTCCATGTTGATGTCGATGACCTGCGCGCCGTTTTCCACCTGCTGGCGCGCCACTGACAGCGCGTCGTCGTAGCGGCCTTCGAGGATCATTTTGGCAAACGCGCGCGAGCCGGTGACATTGGTGCGCTCGCCGACATTGACGAATAGCGAGTCCTTGCCGACGTTGAACGGCTCCAGCCCGGACAGCCGCATCGCCGGTTCCAGCACCGGCGGCACCCGCGGCGGGACGCCTTCGACCGCTTTTGCAATCGCCTCGATGTGCGCGGGCGAGGTGCCGCAACAGCCGCCGACGATATTCAGCAGACCCGAGCGCGCCCATTCGCCGATGTGCACGGCCATTTCTGCGCCGTCCATATCGTATTCGCCAAATGCGTTGGGCAGGCCGGCATTGGGGTGGGCGGAAATGAATGCATCGGCCTTGGCCGACAGTTCGGCGACGTACTGGCGCAACAGGTCGGGACCGAGTGCGCAGTTGAGGCCGATGGATAAAGGCTGGGCATGGCGCACCGAGTTCCAGAACGCTTCGCCGGTCTGGCCGGACAGCGTGCGGCCGGAGGCGTCGGTGATGGTGCCGGAAATCATCACCGGCAGGCGCATGGCGTTAATCTCGAAATATTCTTCGATGGCGAACAGCGCCGCCTTGGCGTTGAGCGTGTCGAAAATCGTCTCGACCATCAGGATGTCGGCGCCGCCCTTCACCAGGCCGTCGATGGCTTCCAGATAGGCCACGCGCAACTGGTCGAACGTGACATTGCGGAAGCCCGGGTCGTTGACGTCGGGCGAAATCGTCGCGGTGCGCGAGGTGGGGCCAAGCACGCCGGCGACGAAGCGCGGCTTATCCGGGTTCAGCGCCGTGGCTTCGTCGGCCGCCTCGCGCGCCAGCCGGGCGGCGGCGAAGTTCAGTTCCGGCACCAGGAATTCCATGTGGTAGTCCGCCATGGAAATCGAGGTGGCGTTGAAGCTGTTGGTCTCCAGGATGTCCGCGCCCGCCACCAGGTACTTGGCGTGGATTGCCTTGATGATCTGCGGCTGGGTCAGACACAGCAGGTCGTTGTTGCCCTTGAGGTCGTGCGCGAAATCGGCGAAGCGGGTGCCCCGATAGTCAGCCTCGTCGAGCGTGTACGACTGGATCATCGTTCCCATGGCGCCGTCGAGTACGAGGATGCGTTGGGCCAGCAGGGATTGCAGCAGGGCGAGGCGGGACATGGCGGTCGGAAAAGACGGAGGAACGCGGGATTATATAAGGTCTGCAAACCCGATACCCGGATGGCTTGCGCGTGCCGCCGCGTAACGAATTCCTGTCACACCCGTTCAACTCTCGACAACCAGACTGGCTTGCCCAAGCCTGCCGGAGCCACTATTCCGGCCACACGAGCCGGGCCGCGCTGACGTGGTGCACGCAGGTACAAAACTTGCGAAAGATCGCTTACCTGACGGTAGCGAACGATCCGTCATCGATTCCGCATCCAAAAAAACGAGACGCTGATTTCATGCTGAAACCTTATCTTCTGGCAGGCTTGCTGGCCGGCGCGTGCCTGTCCCCGCTGGCACTGGCCGACCGCGCCGAGGATGCCTCGCGCTATTACGAAAATGCCCTGACCCGCTACGAGCGCCACGACGACGCCGGCGCCATCATCCAGCTTAAAAATGCGCTGAAGGAAGACCCGCGCATGCTGCCGGCGCTGGTGCTGCTGGGCCAGGCCTATGCGCGCCGCGGCGAGTTCGCCGCGGCAGAACGGGTGTTCGCCGACGCCGAGCGGCTGGGGGCGGCGCGCGCCAGCATCGTGACGTTCCAGGCAAAAGCGTATTTCGACCAGGGCAAATATCAGGCGCTGCTGGAAAAATTTGGCGACCAGGGCCTGCCCTCTGCCCAGCGCCTGGAAATCCTGCTGCTGCGTGCGCAGTCGCAGATGGCGCTGAGCCAGTTCGACGCCGCCATGCGCACGGCGCAGCTCGCCGAACAGGTGTCAGACGGAGCGGCACGCGCACTGGCCCTGCAGTCACGCATCCATCTCAATGCCGGGCGACCGCAGGAGGCGAGCGCCAGCGTGGCGCGTGCGCTGCAACTGGCGCCGCGCGATGCCGATGCCTGGAACATGCAGGCGTCGATCGCGCATTTGAGCGGCAACCTGAATCAGGCGGTAGCAGATTACACGCGCGCGCTGAGCTTCCAGCCCGACCATCTTGAAGCGCGCCTGGCACGCGCCGGACTGCTGCTCGACCTCAAACGCGATGCCGAAGCCAAGGTCGACCTCGATTATCTGCAGAAGCGGTTCGCCTATGACCCGCGCGGCGCGTATTTGCGCGCGCTCTATTACGGCCGTCGCGGAGATGGCGTACGCGGACGCGAAGCGCTGATCGAAGTCACCCGTACGCTGTCACAGTTATCGCCCGAATTCATCGCCAACCGCGAACAACTGCAGTTGCTTGGCGGCCTTGCGTATTACGCACTGAATGAATTCGAACGCGCCAAGGGCTATCTGGTGCAGTATCTCAACAAGCGCCCACGCGAGGCCGGCGCGCGCAAGGTGCTGGGGGCGATCTACCTGGCCGAAAAACAATACGACCGCGCCATCGCCATCCTCGAACCGGCCCTGAAGGCACAGCCAGGCAACGCCGACACCCTGTCCATGCTCGGCTCGGCGCACATGGGCAAGGGCAATCACGTCAAGGCTTCCAGCCTCTTTCAGGAAGCCGCACAAGCTAAAGACAGTCCGAATGTCCAGCTGGGCTTGGGCCTGAGCCTGATCGGACGCGGCCAGCAGGATGCCGGTTTTGTCGCCCTGCAACGCGCCTATCAAAAAAGCCCGGGGCAGGAACAGACCGGCGCGCCGCTGGCGATCACCTCCCTCAAGCGCAACGAGCCGAAGAAAGCCGTGGCGGTGATGGAGGCCGTGCTGAAACGCGAGCCCGTCAACCTGTCCGCGCGCAACCTGCTGGGAGTGGCCAAACTGGGAGCGGGCGATCGCGCGGGCGCGCGAGCCGCCTACGAAACCGTCATCAAGGCCGATCCGGCATTCCACGCCGCCCAGCTCAATCTGGCGCGGCTGGACGAGGCCGACAGGCAACCCGCGCGGGCACGCCAGCGCTACCTCGGCGTCCTCAAGGCCGAGCCCACGCACGTCAGCGCCATGCTCGAACTGGCGCGCCTGGAAGAAGCCGCCGGCCGACTCAACGAGGCCATCCGCTGGCTGGAGAAAGCCCGCAGCCTGCAACCCAACGATCTGCGCCCCCTGCTGGCGCTGAGCAGCCTGTACCTGCGCCAAGGCAACGCCCAGCAGGCGCTCAACACCGCCAAGGAAGCGCAAGCCATCGCGCCCGACCAGCCCAACACCCTGATGACGCTGGCCATGGCGCAAATTGCCGTCGGCAATGCCGGGCTGGCACGCGTTTCCCTGCGCCGCATCAGCCAGCTCGCCACGTTCGATCCCGTCTGGCTGAGCCGCGTCGCTGACCAGCAGATGCGCATCGGCGATACTGAAGCCGCCCGCTACACTCTGAGCAAGATACTGCTGGCCGATCCGCGCACTCTGACCGCACTGGAACTGCAGATCCGCATCGACCTGCAAACCGGCAAACTGGCCGATGCCGACAAGCGAATTGCCGAACTCATGGCCCGGCCCGACGCCCGTAGCCAGGCGCAAGGCTTGCTGGGCGAGCTGCGGATGCAGCAGAAACGCTATGCCGAAGCACGCCAGGCCTTCCAGATCGCCCATGCCAGCCAGAACAGCAGCGACAGCCTGTTCAACCTGTACCGCGCCCTGCTGGCCACCAGCCAGATCAACGAAGCCGCCGCCCTAATGGCGTCCTGGAGCAAGCAACATCCGCAGGACCGGACCGCCCGCCACGCCCTCGGCGAAGCCTGGCTGCTGCTCAAGGACTGGCCGCGCGCGCGCGCCGTGTTCGCCGAACTGGTGCGCAGCAACCCGAATGACGCCCGCGCCCACAATAACCTGGCCAATGTGCTGCTGCAGCAGCGCGAACTGGCTGCCGCGCTTAGCCATGCCGAGCGCGCCCGCGCCCTTGCGCCGAATGTCCCGCAGGTCAACGACACCCTGGGATGGGTCCTGGTGCAACAGGGGCAAGCTGAAAAAGGCCTGCGCTACCTGCGCGAAGCCGCTTTGCGCGCGCCGGACAATCGTGAAATCCAGTCCCATCTGAACGCGGCTTTGGTCAAACTGGGCAAGCGTTAGCCGCCCCTGACTGTCGGGCTTTTTTACACAAAACCTTGCAATCGTGGACGGACCTTCACTAACCAATTGATTAAACGATGGCTTTTGTTTCTGGTATCAATGTTGCTTACTTGTTTGGCAACGACTTAATATAGTTTCAGGAGTAAAAAATGAAAATGATGCGGATCCAATCCCTTTCCCGCCTGCTGGCCGCTGCCGCTCTCTGCGCAGCCGGTAGCGCCGGCGCCTCAACCTGGACCTTCAGCGGCAACCAAGCCACCATCGGCGCAGTAACGGCCACTGCGACCGCGTGGGCGAATACCACCAATGGACCGAGCGGCAGCAACACCGTGCTGGCAAGCGCCTATCTGAGTTCTTATTCCGGCGGCTTGGGCGTAACACACGCAGACAACGAAAGCACCGGCTCACCGCAACATGCGATGGACAACAATGGCCGCAAAGAATCCATCCTGTTCAGTTTCTCTGGCGACAAGGTCAACCTCACTTCCAGCTATTTCGGCTGGATCTCCGGCGACTCCGACTTCTCCGTTTATGCCTACACCGGCGCAGGCGCAGGGTCCGTGGCCGGGCTGACCTACGGCAACCTCACCAGCAATGGCTGGACGCTGATCAGCCACTCCAACGAGACTAGCAACAACAACGACAAGGATTTTGCCAACAGCATTTACTCCAGCTACTGGCTGATTGGCGCCTACAACGGCGCCGGCGCCGACTCAACCTACGATTACTTCAAGCTGAAAACCGTCTCGGGCCTCACCTGTACCGACAACCCCGGTGGCAACGGCTGCGGCGGCAGAAACAACCCCGTCCCCGAACCCGGCACCATGCTGCTTCTGGGCGCGGGCCTGCTGGGCCTGACCCGCATGACGAGCCGCCGCCCCGCGGTTTGATTCATCCGGTCGAAGAAAAACCCCGCCAATGCGGGGTTTTTTTATGCGGGGACGTTTCAACCAGCTCAGGCTCGCTGCTATGGTGTAAATCTGACCCTGAAGGAGCCGCACATGAAACAACTCAATCCAGCCGAAGCCCATGCCTTTGTGCAGTCGCACCCCGAAGCTGTATTCATCGACTGCCGCTCGGAAATCGAATACCTGTTTGTGGGCCACCCGGTCGGCGCAATCCATATTGCCTGGCAGGATGGCCCCGACTGGGACGTCAATCCGGACTTTCTCGGCCACTCGCGCAAGGCGGCGTCGGTCAACCGCCCGGTGGTGCTGATCTGCCGCTCGGGCCGGCGTTCGATGGAAGCCGGGCGCTATCTTGAAAAGTACGGCTTTCCCGAGGTCTACAACGTGAGCAACGGGTTCGAGGGCGACATGGACGAGCATCGCCACCGCTGCACGAAAAATGGCTGGAAATTCGACGGCCTGCCATGGGAACAGACCTGAGACCAACAAGGCCGGCAGGGCAGCCCCGCAGGGTCGCAGCACAGTGCTTGACCTTGACTTGAGCCGCGCATCTAATCCCTGCCAATAAAACAACCCGTCCAAACGGGCTCAAGAGGAGGCGTCATGAACATACCCACCCGCGTTTCAGCATCCCTGTTGTCTTTGATGCTTTTTCCGATGGTGGCGCACGCCGCTTCCATCAGCCGCTCCGACCTGCCTCAAACGATACAGTCAGGTGCCAACGTGATTGCACTTTCCAGCGCGTACAGTTCAGCGACTGCGAGCGCGTTCAGCTATTTTGATCTGACAAACCCGGGCAACAGCGGCTGGCTGATGCGCTATGACCTGACTTCACCCTCCGGCGAAGCGGCCATCGACGGCAGCCAGGCCCGTGCCTTCGACGGTTATTTGTGGATGCAGGTCAAGTCCAGCTACAACGACACGACCGCCCCCCATGCCGTTACGCTGTTCATGGACAAGGTAACACCCACCCCCTCTGCTTTATTCGGCCAGAACGACCCGATCTTCACGCCCTATGCCGACGCGAACGGCGATCTCTCGCTGTTTGTGACAACAGCTGACCTGCTGGCGGGCCAGGCTTATGCCACGCTGACGGACAACGGAGAGTATGGCTATTCGAGCGGGGGCAGTCTGTCGGGCGAGCTTCCCGTAATTTGTCTGGCGGAAGGTTGCCAGATGAGCATGCAGCTGAATCTGGCCCAGCTCACGTTCGCAACGTCCGGCGCCTCGGTTCAATTTGCTGGATTCAATCCGGGCGATGCGCGCGGACAGGTTTTCACCCAAAGCCTGGCGTATGACGACTACCCTGTTGTCTACGGCACGACTCAAACGTTTGCCATCAGCGCAGTACCCGAGCCATCGGTCTTCTGGATGTTTGCGGGCGGTCTGGGACTCGTTGCCGCCCTGGCGCGGCGTCACGCCTGAATCGCGAGGCAAATCAAGGCTGGCGGTGATGCCGCAGCAGCTTGTCGAGCGCATCTTTCAGCGGGCCGGCTTCGATTTCGGCATTCAAATGCGCCAGCCCGTCCAGCGCGGCGGGCGGCAAGCCGTTTTTCTCGACCGGATGAACATAGCGCGCCATCAACTCGGGGTTAACGCTCACCCGCAGCGACGCGACGGCGATGCCACGCTTGACGAGGCTGACCACCAGCGCATCGGCCAGCTGGCGCAGGCGGCTGGCGACCGCGCCACTGTCGCAGGCGACGCTCAACACGCTGTTTTCCAGTTGCATGACGCGAACATGGCCTGCCAGCGACGCGGGCAGGGCGCGATCGAGCGCGGCCTGGGTATTGAGCAGCATCCGCGCGCGCACGGCAAGCCCTTGCGGCAACTGACTTGCAAGCAGGTCGGCAAGGCTGGCTGAACTCATGACGGTGTCACGCAAGCGTCGCAGGAAGCTGAGATCGCTATGTTAAAATCCAGTGATTTACCGCGTCCTGCGGACATTTCGGATTCTCCTCATGCTGCAATCCATTTTCAAAAAAGTTTTCGGCAGTCGTAACGACCGACTGGTCAAACAATACCTGCAAAAGGTCAAGGCGATCAATGCGCTTGAACCGGCAGTGGCGCAATTGTCCGATGCCGAACTGACCGCCAAGACGACCGAGTTCAAGGCGCGGCTGGACCAGGCAGGACCGGACAAGGTGAGCGAAACGCTCGACAAGCTGTTGCCCGAGGCATTCGCCGTGGTGCGCGAAGCGTCGAAGCGGGTATTGGGGATGCGTCATTTTGATGTGCAGATGGTCGGCGGCATGGTGTTGCACGACGGCAAAATCGCCGAGATGCGCACCGGCGAAGGCAAAACGCTGATGGCGACGCTGCCCGCCTACCTGAATGCGCTGACCGGCAAAGGCGTGCACGTGGTGACGGTGAACGATTACCTCGCCAGCCGCGACGCCGAGGCCATGGGTCGCATCTACGGTTTTCTCGGCCTGACCACCGGGGTGAATCTGTCGCAGATGCCGCATGACGCCAAGCAGGCCGCTTACGCCGCCGACATCACCTACGGCACCAACAACGAATACGGCTTTGACCTGCTGCGCGACAACATGGTCCAGCAGATGAGCGAGAAAGTGCAGCGTCCGCTCGCTTTCGGCATCATCGACGAAGTCGATTCGATCCTGATCGACGAGGCGCGCACACCACTGATCATTTCCGGCCAGTCGGAAGAAAACACCGCGCTTTATTTGCAGATCAACCAGGTGCCACCGCGCCTCGATCGGCAGGAAAAGGAAGACAGCGCGGGCGATTATTCGGTTGACGAAAAAACCCGCCAGGTTCTGCTGTCGGAGGCCGGGCACGAAAAAATCGAAGCCATCCTCACCGAAATCGGCTTGCTGCCCGAAGGCGGCAGCCTGTACGAGCCGGCCAACATCATGCTGATGCATCACGTGTACGCCGCGTTGCGCGCGCATGCGCTGTTTTTCCGCGACCAGCATTACGTGGTGCAAAACGGTGAAGTCATCATCGTCGACGAATTCACCGGGCGCCTGATGAGCGGCCGTCGCTGGTCGGAAGGCCTGCATCAGGCCGTGGAGGCCAAGGAAGGCGTCGCGGTTCAAAAAGAGAACCAGACGCTCGCGTCGATCACTTTCCAGAACTATTTCCGCATCTATCAAAAGCTGTCGGGCATGACCGGCACGGCGGACACCGAAGCCTTCGAATTCCAGAGCATCTACGGCCTGGAAACCGTGGTCATCCCGACCCACAACCCGATGATCCGCAAGGACGAGCACGACCAGGTCTACCGCACCGCAGGCGAGCGCGACCAGGCGGTCATCAATGACATCCGCGCGCGGCATGCCGACGGCCAGCCGGTGCTGGTCGGCACCACCTCGATCGAGGCCAACGAGCATCTGGCCGCCGAACTGCAAAAAGCCGGATTGCCGCACAACGTGCTGAACGCGAAGCAGCACGCGCGTGAAGCCGAGGTGATCGCGCAGGCCGGCATGCCCGGCGGCATCACGATTGCCACCAACATGGCGGGACGCGGCACCGACATCGTGCTGGGCGGCAGCATCCAGAAGGAAATCGACGCCATCCAGCATGACGAAACCTTGTCCGACAGCGACAAGGCCAGCCGCACCGCCGCGCTCAAGGCCGACTGGCAGGTGCGCCACGACGCTGTGCTGGCCTCGGGCGGCCTGCATATCATCGGTACCGAACGCCATGAATCGCGCCGTGTCGACAACCAGCTGCGCGGCCGTTCCGGGCGCCAGGGCGACCCCGGCTCCAGCCGTTTCTTCCTGTCGCTGGAAGACCCGCTGCTGCGCATTTTTGCCTCCGACCGCGTCGCCGCCATCATGGATCGCCTGAAGATGCCCGAGGGTGAAGCGATCGAGCATCCATGGGTCACCCGCGCAATCGAGAATGCGCAGCGCAAGGTCGAGCAGCGCAACTTCGACATCCGCAAGCAGCTGCTCGAATACGACGACGTCTCGAACGACCAGCGCAAGGTGATCTACGAACAGCGCAACGAAGTCCTGGCGAGTGCGGACATTGCCGACACCATCCGCGCCATGCGCGACGATGTGCTGCTCGAAACTGTCAGCCTGCATATCGCGCCGGGCAGCATGGACGAGCAATGGGACGTGCCGGGGCTGGAGAAAACCCTGGCCGCGCAATTCAATCTCGACCTGCCGCTCACGCAATGGCTGGATGCAGACAAGACCCTGAACGACGAGGCCTTGCGCAGCAAAATCTGTGAAGCGGCCGATGCCCTGTACAAGGAAAAAGAAGCCATCGTCGGCGCCGAAGGCCTGCGCCAGTTCGAACGTGCGGTAATGTTGCAGAGCATCGACAGCCACTGGCGCGAGCACCTGTCGGCGCTGGACCATTTGCGCCAGGGCATCCACCTGCGCAGCTATGCGCAAAAGCAGCCCAAGCAGGAATACAAGCGCGAAGCCTTTGAACTCTTCTCGGCCATGCTCACCGGCATCAAGGCCGAAGTCACGCAGACCACCTCTACCGTTCAGGTGCGCGCACCGGAAGACATGCAGGCCATCGAACTGCATGACGCCTTATCCAATGTGCAATTCGAGCACGCCGGATTCGACGAGGCGCAGGACTTTTCCGAAGCAGAAACCGAAGCCGGCGGCCTGGATTTCTCCCAGGTCGGACGCAACGACCCCTGCCCCTGCGGCTCGGGCAAAAAGTTCAAGCAGTGCCACGGCAAGTTGAACTGACTTTAATCAAACCGAGGAGCCACCATGCCTTACTACGTTTTCCGGATGGGAATGTTCAAAGTGCTGGAAAAAAAAGGCGAGTGGGCAAGCTTCAAGGAAGCCAAGGCGCAGACCAATGAACTGCGCAAAACACTCGACCCCAAAACCGGCGACAAATACAAAATGATGTTTGCCGACAACGAAATTGCCGCGCAGGAGGCCTTGACGGCGGAACGCGAACTGGAAAAAACGCTGTCGGGTGATGACTGGTAAACAGGGCATTTTCTCGGTTCAGGCTCAGCGACCAAAGGATGCCTGATGGCTGAATACAATGAAGATGCGTACAAACTGGCACGCAAGGCTTACATCGAACACAGTTGCCCTTTTGAGCGCGCCCTGCTGTCGCGTTGCGTGGGCTGCACGCGCTCACGCAAGCTTAATCTCGCGGAGCGCGAGGCCATCGCCTGCGGCGATGCGGCGGTGCGCGAACACTGCCTGACGTTTTATCGCTCGCTGCACGACAACGCGCAGTTTGCCCTCAAGATCAACCCCGATGCGCCCTGGCCGTTTGGCAAGGAAATCCGCGCCCAGTGTGGCGGCGTGCGTGGCCTCGCAGCAGCTCTCGATAGCGTCAGCGATGAAACCGCCGACATCGCCGCGGTAGTGTTGCTCGCCCGCGAGCGCTTGGGCGACAGCGACGCATTTCCCTACTCTGAAATCATGCGCGCGGTGGTGCACTATGAGCCGCGCAAGCGACGTTGAACCGCAGCCTATGGAACCTTGGTGACCTTGCCACTGTCTCTTGGGCTGCTCTCCTTTTCTGACTACACTGCCTGCGTGCGCGCTCACCTCCACCGATTCCTGCTGATTTTGCTGATGCTGGCCCTGCCGTTGCAGGCATTTGCGTCAGCGTCGATGCTGGGCTGCCTGTTTCAGCAACCGGCTGCGGTGGCGATGGCGGACGTGATGATGGCCGGCTGCCACGAACCGGTACCACCGGATAGCCCGCCCGCACAACACGACTGCAAGCACTGCGCCGCGTGCGCACTGGGGTCGGTCCTGCCGGCTCTTGTCAACGACAGCGTGGCCATCATGCCCCTCCGGCATGGCTTCATCCCCTCCCCCGCCAGCGCATTCAGCGGCTTCATCCCCGAAGGTCCCGAGCGACCGCCTCGATCCTTTCTCGCCTGAGTTCCGCGCCGGCTGACGGCGCGCCATACTGACTCCCATTGAAGTCAGTCGATCAGACTGCGGCGTGTTCGCCGCGTAGTTTGCGAGGTTAATCATGTTGAACGTTTTTTATCGCCATGCGGCACGGTTGGCGCATGCACTCCTTTTCGGGTTGGCTACGCTGTGGGCGTGCACATCGATGATGTGGATGCCGGTAGCGCATGCCGTCGAAGCCGACCCGCCCAAGGCGGCTGCGGCTGCACCTTTCAAGCAATATCAAGGCTGGCGCGACGATCCGTTGCAGGACTGGCGCCAGGCCAATGAGCGCGTCGGCGAAATCGGCGGCTGGCGCACCTATCTGCGCGAATCGCAGCCAGCCGACCATGGCGCAGACCAGGGCCACGACGGCCATCACGGACATTGAGGAGGCACCATGGCGAGGACCGCTTTTACCTCACGTACGTTCACGCTCGCCGTGCTGTCTGTCGCCCTGCTGGGCGGCTGCGCGAGCTTTTCGCCAGATGGCGGGTTCGATGCGGTTCAATCCGCCACCCAGTCACATCTCCAGAAGGACGTCGTCTGGTCACGTGACGACGCCAGCCGCAGCCAAACGCAGGCGCGCGTTGACGCGCTGCTCGACAAGCCGCTTGGCGCGGACGATGCCGTACAGATTGCGCTTCTGAACAATCCCGGCCTGCAGGCGGCATTCAACACCCTCGGTATTGCCGAGGCCAACCGGGTGGCGGCGCAGCGCCTGCCGAACCCGGGCTTCTCCATAGGGCGCCTGACTCGAGGCTCTGAAGTGGAATGGGAGCGCAGCCTGCACCTCAATCTCGCGCGGCTGCTGACCATGCCGATGCGCGTCGAGATCGAGCAGCGGCTGTTCGAGCAAACCCGTCGCGGACTGGTGCTGGAGGTGCTGCGGCTAGCGGCCGAGACACGCCGCGCCTGGGTTGCCGCAGTGGCCGCCGGGCAGACGGCGCAATACCAGCAGCAGGCGATGGCGGCCGCCGAAGC
>Ga0156726_1009_pt7 | contig 16713 bp, 16 predicted proteins | sample RifOxyD1_FD_112055 | JGI IMG/M metagenome (GOLD analysis project Ga0156726, IMG submission 112055) | Hydrogenophilales bacterium RIFOXYD1_FULL_62_11
AGAGCTACAACGGCCAGAGTCAGCCCCAGGACAGCACCGACCCCCAGGGTGGACAAATCCGGCGCGTCTACGACGACGCCCATCGCCTGGTCAGCCTCACCGACCAGAACGGCAACCCGGTCGAACGCTACGCCTACGATGCAAGAGGCAACCTCGCCAGCAGAACCGACGCCAACAACCAGCAGGAAACCTACCAGTACGACAACGCCAACCGGCTGACCCAGACCACCAGCCGCAAAGGCGAAGTCATCACCTATGCCTACGACGGTCAGGACCGGCTCACCCAAATATCCAGACCCGACAGCACCACCGCCTACAGCTACGACGCCGCCGGACGCCTGATCCAGATACAGGAAGGGTCAACCGGACTCCAGTACGACTACGACAGCGCCGACCGCCTGACGCGGGAAGTGCAGGACACCCCCAACGGCTTCAACAGCGTCGAATACCAGTACGACGCCCTCGACAGAAGAACCAGCAGAAAGGTCAACGGGCAGGACGAAACCAAGTACGTCTACAACAAGGCCAACCAGCTCACGCAAATCCAGTACCGCAACGAGACTACGAGCTACCAGTACGACGCAGCCGGACGCCTCGCCACAAAGACCCTGCCCGGTGGCATCGTCCAGACCTACGCCCTCGACGCTGCGAGTCGGCTCACGCAGATTCAGTACAAGAACGGCGCAACGCTGATCGACCAGCTCGATCTGGCCTACGACCCTGAAGGCAACATAACAAGCAAGAAACTGCAAAACGGCAGCCTCAAACAGGACAGCGCGCTGACGGCGAGCTACGACAATGCCAACCGCATGACCAGCATCACCGTCGGCGGCAAGACCTACACGCTGAGCTATGACAACAACGGCAACCTCACCGGCAAGACCAACACCGCCGATGCCGTCGACACGACCAGCTACACCTGGGACGCCAGAAACCGCCTGACCGCCATCGCCGCGCCGGGAACAACGGCGAGCTTCAACTACGACCCGCTCGGCAGACGGATCGAACGCACAGTCAACGGCACCACCACGACCTACCTCTATGACAGCAACCAGGCCATTGGCGAAGTGAGGGCAGGGCAGACGACCAGCCTGCTGACTGGCTTGAGTATTGACGAGGCCATTGCCAGATACGCATCAACAGGCAGGCTCACGCAACTGACCGACCAGTTGGGCAGCGTGATCCGGCAGATCGACGCATCGGGAGCGGCGCAGAGCAGTAATGCGTATAGCCCGTATGGGGAAGCAACCACTACGGGTGACGATCAAGGCAATAGCACCGAGTACACCGCAAGGGAGAACGATGAGACGGGCTTGTACTTCTATCGGGCGAGGTACTTCGATCCTGTTCTGAAGCGTTGGATCAGTGAGGATCCGATTGGCTCGGTGGGGGGTATTAACCTCTATGAGTATGTAGGGGGAAATCCCTTGATTTACGTGGACCCCGAGGGAGAAAGCCTTCGGGGTATCATTCAAATATTGGGTATATTGTCTGGGCTGTTGGGAAATCCTTCGGAAGCACCTGACCCCTTGAAGGTACCCCACCCAACTCCAAACCAACCAGGTGAAGCCGCTGGTCAAGAGCTACCTGATCCAGAAATGAGTACGAAGAAGCCGAATTTGCCAGGTGAACGAGTGCCGATGCCAGCACCACCTCCGGGTCCAGGGCGATCTGGCCTGCCCGGATGTTTCAGGCCTCCTATTCCAATTCTATTGTGCCCGGCGTGCCCATTCGTATTGCCGGGGCCAACTGGTGATCCTTATGGTGCTTAGATAATGGAATCGGCCTGCTGGATAAAAGCGTACAAATTTATTGCCAACGGTGAGGATAAGAAGGCAATGGAAGTTTGTAGTGGGGAATTGTGCTCTGATGTTTTGGAATGTCAGAAGTACATGGGCTTGATGTATTACAAACAAGCTGACATGGAGCAAGCCGGAGAATGGTATTTGCGGGCTGCTAAAAAAGGCGATGCAGATGCTTTATACGGCGTCGCTAGCGTGCGTTATGTTCAGGGTAGCTTCGATGGAGCACTACAGTATTTCAAAGAAGCTTCAAGAAAAGGCAATATTAGGGCTTTGCATTGGGTCGGATTCATGTATCAGAAAGGTTATGGTGCAAGCCAAGACTTAGATTTGGCGCGCAAATATTACCGTGAAAGTGCTAAACACGGTTATCTAGTCGCGGAGCATGCTTTACTGAGTTTTGTTTTTCAAAAAGGTAGGTTTCTTGAAAAACTAAAAACCATCCCGAGACTGATTTCTTTGATGTTTAAGGCAACCATTATTACTTATAAAAACGCAGACGATGAGCGTTTATCTGATTTGCGTACGCTGGGGCGACTAATTAATTCCCCCCAAAAAAGAAGCGCAACCGATAAGGGGTCAGCCTGAGCTAACCCGTCTTCCACGGACACTTTTGAGAGTACTACCGGAGGTGTCAGATGGGGAAAGAAATCCAGAAGGTCAATGCGGAACGCAAACGTAAGCGTTACAACAAGGAATTCAAGCTTGCGGCGATCAAGCTGCTGCAATCCGGCAGGAAGCCAGGAACGCTGATTGCGATGGAGTTGGGTATACAGCGCAACCTACTCAAACAAACACGCAAACACGGCAAACAAACACGGGGTCAGATACGAGGTTTTGCATTTTGCCCCCACCCCGTCTAGCTTGAATCATGTCCCGGCCCCTACGAATCGAATTTCCAAGCGCGATCTACCACGTCACTTCGAGGGGTGATCGGCGCGAGCCGATATTCGACGATGACGTGGACCGGCAGACGTTCGGAGACGGTCGGATGGGGGCTTGACTGGTTTGATGCCTGTGCTCTGGCCTATTGCCTGATGGGCAACCATTATCACCTGGTGCTGCATACCCGCCGCGCGAATCTGTCCATGCTGATGCGCCACATCAACGGCATTTACACCCAGACGTATAACCGTCGCCACCGCAAGGGCGGGCATCTGTTCCAGGGGCGCTTTAAGGCGATTCTGGTTGATCAGGATGCCTATCTTCTGGAGGTATGCCGCTATGTCGATCTCAACCCGGTGCGCGCCCACATGGTGCCGCACCCTGCCGACTGGCCGTGGAGCAGTTACCGGGCGCATGTGGGCAGCCAGTTGCCGCAGGCCTGGCTGGATACGCCGTCTGTGCACGGCTATCTGCTTGGTCGCGATGTGGCTACGGGCCGGGACGCCAAGCGCGCCGCCTTGCACTACGAAAAGCTCATCGAGCAGGGCAAGGATGTGCGGCTGTGGGATGCGTCGCTCAAACAGCAGATGTTTTTAGGTGACGACACATTCATCCTGCGCATGCAGACCTTGCTGGAACCTGATCGCGCCTGTGCTGCGGAGGTGCCGCGTACCCAGCGGCGCGGCCGGCCGGATTCGATTCAGGCTTCCTTGAAAACCTGCGAGCGGGATGAGGCCATCGTGCGGGCTTGCCGAGAGGGCGGTCACTCCCTGAGTGCAATTGAACGGGAAGTGGAGCTGTCGGTGTCGCGGGTGAGCCGGATCATTGCTGCTACTAAATACGAATATCAACCCGGGCTGGCTCAGACCAAGAATTAGCCGGGTGACTGACGAATAACCCATGCATGCGCTGCTTCAATCAAAGGGGGCACTGCTTATGGAATCGGGGAAATTGGGGCGAGGTCGGACCGCATTGCAGACGTTCGAGTAAAGAGCCTTGGCAGACTGATTTGGGTCGAAAGCGCTAATTCGGCATTTTCGTAAGCGGACATTGATGAGTGTCCGGTTGTGGTGGGGCGTGACTGACCGCAAAGGCCGACGACCTGCCTGTCATGTCGGGATTGTCGACCGCCGAATCCTCGACCAATAAGCGTGGAGCAGACATGGCCCTGAGCCCTTCCGCGACGCTATTCTCGTACTTGATGAGTTCCTAAATCGCACGGACGGAGCCATCGGTCCGGCGTGTGCTGGTCCATCAATCCGCTTGCATCTGGTCAAGCCGTGCCTTGACTTCGCGCTTGCCCATTTTTCGCACGGCTGCGAAGGCGGTGAGCTGCTCAGCCTTTGGACGCGATACACCGGCTTCCCAGTTGTAGATGGTTTGGGCGGAAACGCCTACCAGCGCGCCCATCTTCGACGCCGACAGTTCGAGCCGTGTCCGCTGCGCGCGCACACCCTGCGGCTTAAACCTCAGTTTCGTTTCGGATCCCTTGTCGGCGGCAGGCATGGCATTCTTCGGCGACGCCATTTTCTCGAGCCTGGATATCTGCTTTTCCAAGGCCTCAATGCGCCGCTTTAAAGCGGCGATATCAAAGCGGTAGCGGCTCGATGCCTTTTTGAGGTTTTCGGTTTCGCTACGAAACTGTCTGCGGACGAGTCGGGCGATTTCTTCCTTGAGCACGGATGCGATGTTCGGCAATTGGGGATCCTCATAGCGTAATGGGAAGGGCAAATGGTACAGCGATCGACCTCATTCAGCCGCGCGCTCGAGAGCCATCGCCAAATCGGCCGCTGAACTGAACCCCTTAGCATTTTCCGCCGCTGACACGAGACAACGAACGGTTGCTGCGGGGTAGCTTGCCGACTCCGGCACGAAGTTCGGCCTGGGTCTGCTTTCGATAACGGCGATGGGCGGCACGCGACCCGTTCCAGTCATTCGCAGTCTCGGTGGTTCAACGGCAGGTACCCGAGTGGAGCCGTCATCTGACACGAAGGCTGACAGACCGTAGGTCGGCGATTCTGTTGAAAAACTCTTTGGAGGTGGTTTGCGGCAGAGTTTGGGGGTCTCCAAACCACCAACTCATTAACGATCATTGAATCTGGGCAATTCTGAGGGGCCGACTTTTTAGGAAGACATGGCAGCCAAGGCCTCGCAGGAGTTTTTCATCAGAATCCGGCCAAAGGCGACGTTGGCGTTTCGATCTATTCGGTCCGCAGTGCACGCCAACAGCCTTCGGTGCGCCAGCGTAGCGACTAGAGCGCTGCTTTGGTAGCCGAGACGTAACATCAAAATCGCGAAGCAGTTTTTCTATTACGTCATCGATGATGATTTGAGATGGCAAAAACTTAAATGATGGCGATGCTTGCTTCTGCGCAACGCCCAAATCACATTCATTTGCTACGCTTAATAGATTTCATCCAAGAACCTGATGGTTGGCATCAACAATGTTTAAGGGGGTCTTATATGAATGACGTTGGTCGGCTGTGTGTCTTCCACCGGGCTGACGATGCCCGTGCGTACAATTTGCCGGATAAAGATGGGCGAACAGATTTTTTCTTTCTACCCTTCGCAATAATCAGAGACGGTGATCAGGAGCCGCCAAGCGATCAAATCAAGGCCTCGTACCAAAATTATCCGTTGGAATTTATACGTATTTTGCTTGGAATAGACTGGCTTGTCGCAAGGGGGGGGTGGAATTGATGTTCTGAATCTAAGCTTCGGTCCTGCGGAAGGGGGCTTTGACCCTGATGATCCGATGCAGATTGCAACACGTTCGGTTTACGAGCGTGGTATCCCTGTTGTTGTTGCGGCAGGTAATTCGGGGCCGAAAGAAGGGACCATGCAGCCTCTTGCCCTTGCGCCGTGGACTATTTCTGTAGGAGCAACGGACTTTTTTGGGGAAAAGCTGCTCGATTCCTCCAGTCGCGGGATCCCTGATCAGGTGAGCCCAACAGTGGTTAGCGATGGTTACTCGCACTTGGTAATCGTTGGTGGCCCAGATTTTGGGCCGGGTACCAGCTTTGCGTGCGGGAAGGTTTCTCAATTGGCTCATTGGGTCATAAAGTGTCTGGAGTTAATTGCAGGCAATGTGAGTGACCTGCGGCAAGGAGCGTGGTCGGCTCAGAGTCGCCCTATACGTCTTCCTGTCTGGGGGTTGGCAGACACCGGGTTCGATTTGCGTGCCACCGATCCTTGGCCAACGGAAGTGCAGTCTATCCTAGACCGCGGCGGAGACACTGTACAGTTGGAGCGCGGACAAAGTGAGCTCGACTGGTATGAGTGTGTGTTAAGCGAATTGGATCACTATGGTTTGAAGGTAAAGCCGGTTGCAGACCCGGACATGGTAAAACATGCGTTACAGATGATGGCCAAGCCAATGCCACAATATAAGCCACATGAGGTCGGCGCCGGATTTCTACTAGACATTGAAGTGTTCAAGATGTTTTCTTCGCTTACCCCATCCAAGTTCGCAGTGCTATTTTGCGGAGGAATTTCTTACGCCGCTTTTCTAACAATTTCAGAGAAACTAGACAGCGAACTGGGGCCATTGTGGGATCAGCAGATGGTGGAGACAACCCGCACGTACTTTTACTATGGATACCGCGTGAGAGTAGCCAAGGTCATTTGATAGAAGTCTGGTGGTGCTATAGTGAATACGGAGACGCTGGCTGGCATCTGCAGTTGAAAATCAGTCGCCAATATTGCGAAACTTCGAACTTAGAATTTACAAAGCCCAGAATGAAAAAAATTTAGATAGAGCGTCGAGGGTTTGCACTGATTAGCAAGGGGGGAGCCATGCCAATAATCTATATTCACGGGGTTGCTACGCGCGACCAAGAGAAGCCGTTTTCCGAAATTAAGCAGTACTTGCGGCGTTTCGTGGCACCCGTTATCTCATCTGCACCGGAAAATGTCCTCATCGACCAAGCCTTTTGGGGTGATGAAGGGGCTCGATTTGCCTGGAACGGCGCGTCTCGCCCGCGGTCGTTGCTGCTCGGGCAAGGGGCCGACACCAAAATTGACACTGTCGCTGACCGCGCCGAACTTGCGGCGACACTGCATGCTTCGTTCTCACAGCTTCCTGTTTCCCTGCCCGGAACACGCCCATCTGGCCTTATTAGCGGGCATGCGAACACGGGCGCAGACGTAGTTTCGGCGCCTTTACGATTGAGCGCCTTGTCTGCCAATGAGCTCAGCGATTTGTTGGCGAGTGTGATGGAGGGACTAATTGATGACCCCGCTCAACGCGTGACCGCAACACTTCATGCTGACGCGCTAGCACACGACCCAGCATTCCTGGCCGAGCTCGCTGCAGCAGTCAGCTCGACTGCGGAATGCGAGCTTCTCTCTACTCGATTGAGGGAGGCGTTTCCAACAGTGGGGTTAGTCGGTATGGGAGGTGCGGGAGACTGGTTTCAGGACGTGGGTAATCGGGTCAGTGAAGCCATGAGCCGAGCAGTGAGCATTCCCGGTGTTGCGGCATCTGCAGTTGCCGGCGAATTCAGAAAAGGTTTGAACGAGTTCATATCCATATTCCTTGGCGACGTCTTTGCGTATATTAACCAGCGTTTCGACAAGGACAAAGTGCACCCGGGAAAAATCCAGCAGCGTTTTATTGAAAAGCTGGCCGTTGCCCAAGAATCCAGTGTACAGCAGGGCAACGAGCCAATTGTTGTGCTTAGTCATAGCATGGGTGGTCAAGTTGTCTACGATGCGATTACGCACTTCTTGCCTCGCGACCCGCGCTTCAAAAACATGCGTATAGCCCTGTGGTGCGCGACCGCGAGCCAAGTCGGATTTTTCGAGGAAGCGAAGCTGTTTATCGAAAGCAACGATGCTTATAAACCTGGTAATCCCGTGCCGTTCCCCTCAAGCCACCTGAAAGCTTGGTGGAACGTTTGGGATCACAATGATTTTCTTAGCTTCACGGCAAAAAACATTATCGCGGGTATAGACGACGGCCATTTTAGTACAGGCATGTCTCTCATCGGCGCGCACTCGGGCTATCTGCAGCGCCCCAGCTTCTATCGATTGCTCGGAGAGAAAGTCAAACTCGCCATTAAATAGAGGGGGTTGTTATGGGACTTGGCGCTGTTGAGAATACCCCTGGATTGTGGATTGGTGACCAGTGGCAGGTTGGAACCCCAGGTCTATTTGCTGTGGTGATTGGTGTCAGTGTCTATGACCACCTTAACGGAGGAGCTGCCCCTGTCCCGGAAACATACCGCCTAGGGCAGCTCAGCGTTTCTGCGCTGACTGCCTATCGTGTCTTTGAATGGCTACGCGACGACTACAAGCTGGAAGGCTGCCCAATTGCAAATGTTTGGTTGCTACTTGCTCCAACAGATCAAGAGAAGGCGCTCGAACCTGTGCTTGTTAAGCACGCACTTGCTCCCACTATTGACAACTGTGAGCATGCCGTTGGTCGTTGGCAAGCGGCGATGCAGACATTGCCCCAGGCCGTTGCTGAGAAGAGCCGCGCGTTTTTCTTCTTCAGCGGCCATGGGCTTGAGGTGCATCAGAACAGGCAGATTCTTCTACCGGCGGACTACTTAAAACCGCCAGCATCTAACGTCAATAATGCACTCTCGACCGAGAATCTCGTCAACGGCCTTGCGTCGCTTAGGGTGCCGCGCCAATTCTTTTTCTTGGATGCATGCCGTAATGACAATCAAGAGTTACGGAACAAGCGAGTTGAAGGCCGCAGGGTATTGAATGAAGAGGTCGCAGCGCTTGTCAATCCGGATATCATTGCACCGATTCTGTATGCTACGGCATCTGGCCAACAGGCCTTTCAGCAGCCCGACCCGACGCAGGGACTCTCCTTGTTTGGAACGGCGCTGCTTGATGGGCTTAGCGGTAAGCCTGATATCGAACTTAAACCATTAAATGGGGGATGGTCAGTTAATGTTTATCCTCTTCAAGGGTATGTTAAATCGCGTATCGTAAAGCTGCTTGAAGAGGCGCAGGAGCGCGTGAGACAGCCAGTTAAACTCGGCGGGGTTACGGACAATGAGGTGATCACGTTGGCCCCACCCCCGAAAAAGGTTGTCTTGATGGGTTCCCCAATCCCACTGACGGGGAATCAGCGTGCTGATCGGGTTGGCAAGAAACTCGCAGCACCGTTTTCAGTTAGTCACGCGATACCAATGCCCTCTCAGGACGGTGGCTGGGCCGAAGACTATGGCCTCACACATGAAGCGTTTGGCGCGGAGACAGCAACGCAGCTTTGGTGGAATCTGCAGTTGACTGCGCTATCGACAGGGGCAAAGAAATCTAGTGGCGATATAAAGTTGCTTCATGTTGCACACGCGCCAGATACGCGCCGTTTCAGGGTTGAACTTAGTCCAATTGATCAAGATCCACTTGGGCACTGGTTAGAACTGGACGATGGTACCTGCCTTTTCGGAACAGTATTGCCGTCAGACTGGTCTGGATCTCTGCGATATTTGATTGAGTTCGATTTTGAATTTGATGACGACAGCCCGAGCGGCAAACGGCAGATTTCGCGTATGGAGGCGACACTCGCCCCGTCTCAGCCAGGCCCTGCCGGAATCGCTGCGGGTTTGTGGGATACCTATAATGCGTCCGATGCGGAGACGGCGGCCCAAGTGCTTCAGGATCCAAAGCTCGCTGAGAGGCTGCTGGCGGAAAAAGTGGAATCACCTTTGGCTGCAGCAATTGCCACGTTGATCCTATTACGGGCCGGTCGGCTGGATCTTCTTCACGATTGGGTTAGAAACGTTGCTAACTGGTTTCCCTCTCTTCCGGACGGCGCCACGCTGTGGGCCGAGCAACTGCTGCGACAGTCCAAAAATCAGCCAGATGCGATCAATGAAGCAGCCCGCTACACTTCTCGCCTACTCGAACGTGGCCTTCCCTTACTGGCCGAGACGGTTGGCTATGCAGCAAGACATATAGACATGCTGCTGCGTGAATCGGACGGTATTGATCCCGAGCTACTTGCGCCACTTCGCCTGTTGCAAGAGAGAATGGAACGCGCGCTCGTCTACTTCAGAACGGATGGCCTGTTCCCAGTGTATACGGGCTATAAGGAATCCAAGGAGATGTTAGAAATTCTCGGTCTAGGACATTTTTCTCCTGCGTTGACTGCGCCACAAGATTTGCCAGGGTAATGACAATATCGGTAGTCACCCTTTGGCAAGGCCTTAATGTCAGATCAAGTCGGAACTACTACAGTTCATTCCGCTGATTGCCCCCCTCTGGGTAATTCCACCCCTCCCGAAGCTGGCATTTGAAATGGCTGAGTTTTATCTCGCCAGTGGAAGCTTTAGAAGAACAGCTTAGGCCGAGTAGTGTGAAAGGCCCTTTGGCAGGTCCTGAAGTACAGCGGACATTGGAATGGCTGCTTTGTGGAAACATCGTGCGGCAGCAGTTGGCCGGGAGGGTGAATCCGCAGGAAGTCCAGTAAGCTGCCGTTCGTTGCAACAACGTTTTTAGCAACGGCCGCTTTGGAGTGCGAGACTGACAGAGTGTGCCCTGCAAGAAAGAGACTGTAGCGTTCTTGAATTTTGTTTTTAACTTCATATACTGTTTATTCTGTTTATACCGAATAAGGGGTTAGTCATGATTGATGACACCAACAAGCCCGCCACTGCTGAACCAGCTGCTTCAGCCACAAACCCGGGCGCTGCAGTCAGTGCCGTATCGCCAGCACCCAAGCCAGCCCCGCGACCACGGACAGTCAAGCCTGCTGCTCCCGCAGCCGCGAAGCCGGCCAGAAAAAGGACGCCTGCTACTGCCAAAGCCGGCACGCCCCCGGCAAAGAAAGTCGTCCATGAGCCTACACCTTTTGTCGCCAAGAGTAGCAAGGACGGCAAGCCCACCAAAGCCAAAAAGGCCAAACTGGTTCGCGATAGTTTCACCATGCCCGAACTTGAGTACGCGCTGATTACGGTGCTTAAAAAGCGTTGTCTGGATGCAGGGGTGTCGGCGAAGAAGAGCGAAATCCTGCGTGCGGCAGTCGCCAACCTGGCGAGACTGAGCGACACTTCGTTGCTTGCCGCAGTGCGTCGTCTTGAGGTGATCAAAACGGGGCGGCCGGCCAAGGGTTCCAAATAGCGACTTTCCGCGTTATTGGAAAAGTGCTTTGATGAATGCAGCCACACATTGAGTCAATGCGTGGCTGTCAGCAGTTGGAATGGTTGATTTTCAACGGCTAGCTCGGTCGGCTCCATGTTTATCGGATGCTTGGATCACTTGGGCTTGAGATTGAAAGCCAACTCGATATTTCAATATTATGAATGACAACGTTGGCCAGTTGCACACGCAATCGAATATTGAACAGGTAACATGATTGTCCACAATTTCTGTGGATAACTGTGGTTAAAACAGGCTTAAATATAAACGACGTATACGGTTTATTCTGTTGCCTAAATTGTGGGCTCGATTGTCGCGTTTCAGGGATAGGAACTCAGCTCAGAACAGACACTGTAAAAGCAGATCATGACAGCCCTGTTTGGTTCGAATTCTGGCCGTCATTAACCGAGCAGACGTAATTATTCCGATTCACCGTTAGCCAAACCTTGTTCCATATCCACCCATGGGAGGCCCCATGTCCAAACGAATTCTTGTGATTCAAGGCCACCCTGATGGCAGCGAACCACACCTGTGCCACGCGCTGGCGGCCAGCTACGCCAACGGCGCGGCCGATGCCGGGCACTCGTTGCGCCAAATAAATCTGGCCGAGATCGACTTTCCGCTACTGCGTAGCCAGAAAGAGTGGGATACCGGTCTTGTTCCAGCGTCGCTCAAGCCGGCCCAGGACAACATCGCTTGGGCTGAGCACATCGTGTTCTTCTTTCCGCTTTGGCTTGGCGACATGCCGGCCGTGCTCAAGGGCTTTCTTGAGCAGGTGGCCCGGCCCGGCTTCGCCTTCACGCGCGAGGAAGGCGGCAACCCCTGGGGAAACAAGGCTTTGACCGGACGCACGGCGCGCGTGGTGGTCACAATGGGCATGCCGGCTATCGTCTACCGGTGGTACTTCCGCGCCCACAGTGTCAAGTCGCTGGAACGAAACATCCTCGGTTTTGTGGGCATTGCGCCGGTGAATGAAACCCTGATCGGCCTTACTGCCAACATGAAGACTGAAGACACCGCCAAATGGCTGGGCAAGCTCAAGAGGCTGGGGTTCAGGGGCGAGTGACCATCGAGTTCGAAGACACCGCCTGCCTAAGCTACAAAAGGAAGTCCCGTCCGCACTGAATTTTGCCCATCACTTCCTTGAAATTCATGATGCTTCCTCCATGCAGCCTAACGAGGCTGTATAAACCCCCCAATAAAATCAATCCCCCGCATCTTGTTTCCCGAAAAGGCGAGCCTGTAGAACGGAGGCAATCGCCGAGGGCACGACGGTAGACGACCAAGCCATGGCAGGCAGGTCATCGGCCGAAGCAGCCGGTGACGCACTACGCTACCTAAGTCGGCAATGGAGCACACACCGGACATTGACTAGAAGTTCAGTCACCTTCTAAGCCAATTGAAGTCATACTCTGCGCTGCGTTCTTGAAGGCAGCCTTGCTGCAGATCGTTTGACGACGAACCGTACAAAACAAAATAACTTCTAAATTAGTCCATCAAGAATTAGACGCCATGAGAGAGAAATGCCGATGACTTATTCCCAGCATGCATCTTCGCTCACGAAGGAATACCCGGCCGATGGTGTGTGCCGAATTCTTGCACTCGATGGAGGTGGTGCGAAGGGCTTCTACACGCTTGGTGTTCTGAAGGAAATTGAGGCCATGCTTGGTTGTCCGCTGTATAAGCGATTTGATCTTGTATTCGGAACGAGCACTGGAGCTATCATCGCTTCGCTCATCGCGCTCGGATACGAAGTAGACCAGATACACGCTCTCTACAAGGCACATGTACCCAGAGTTATGGCTTGCACGTCGGCCTCAACTAGGACGGCAGCACTGCAAAGTCTGGCAAAAGAGATTTTCAAAGACACAACCTTTGAGGACGTCATGACTGGTATCGGCATCGTCGCAACCCGCTGGATGACCGAGCGGCCGATGATTTTCAAGGGGAGCGTTGCGCAAGCCCATGGCCGCAAGGGAACCTTCGAGCCAGGGTTTGGTGTAAGCATGGCGGATGCCGTTCAGGCATCCTGCTCGGCTTACCCTTTCTTTGAGCGGAAGGTCGTTGTCACCGCTGCAGGAGACAAGATCGAATTGATCGATGGCGGCTATTGTGCGAACAACCCAACCCTGTTTGCAATTGCCGATGCGACTGTCGCCCTGAACAAGGAACGCAAAAATATACGAGTGGTGAACGTCGGTGTTGGCATATACCCGGAACCTAAGCCTGGATTTCTGATGAGAATCGCGAAGAAATGGCTCGCGGTCCAGTTACTTCAGAAGACGCTGGAGATCAATACACAATCATTAGATCAACTGCGTGACATCTTATTCAAGGACATCGCGACAATCCGGATCAGCGATACCTTCGAGCGGCCAGAAATGGCAACGGACTTGATGGAGCACAATCTTGATAAGCTAAACATCCTTCGGCAGCGTGGTAGTGAATCGTTCGCTGAGCGAGAGGCGCAGCTAAGGGAGTTTCTGACATGAGGGGGGACAATGGGAATACCAGAATCACAGCTTAAAGTTTGGTCCCACCAAGGATCCATCACTCAGTCCGCCACGACTTACAGCGTCATCAAGAATGCTCTAGAGGCAACGAGCACCGCGTATCACGGGAAGAATTACAAAGTCTTCCTGCAAGGCTCCTATGGAAACGACACAAACATCTACGCGGAAAGCGACGTGGATGTGGTAATACGACTTGATGATGTTTACTACAGCGATGTCACGCAGCTATCGCGAGAGGACAAAGAGGCGTATGACCAAGCGTTCACCCCAGCCACCTACTCATATGATGAGTACAAGAAGGATGTTCTGAAGGCTCTCACAGACCGATTCGGTTCTGACGTAAAGGCTGGTGACAAAGCCATTGCCGTGGCGGCGAATGGGAGCAGACGCAAGGCAGACGTAATCGCTGCGATGCAGTTTCGGCGTTATTGGAAGTTCAAAAGCACTTACGACACAAATTATGATGAAGGGATATGCTTCTTTAACGGGGCGGGTGAACGAATTGCCAACTATCCAAAACAGCACTCAGAGAACCTGACCACGAAACATCAGGGTAGCAACTTGTGGCTAAAGCCCATGGTTCGCGTGCTGAAAAATCTTCGAAGTAAGCTTGTTGCTGACGGTGCTTTGAAGGCCGGAGTTGCGCCATCGTATTACCTCGAAGGATTGCTCTACAACGTACCCAGCGAGATGTTCGGATCGAGCTATACCGATTGCTTCGTCGGTGCGATGAACTGGATTCAGGCGGAAGCGGACAAGAGTAAGCTGGTTTGCGCCAATGAGCAGTACTACCTACTTTGGGAGGGGTCGCAAACCTCGTGGGAAAGAGTCAACGCAGAGGCATTTATCGAAGCTGCCATCAGGTTGTGGAATGAATGGTGAGCTGTGACGAGGCATAGAAATCATCTAGCAGCGAGGGCGCTGCAAGAAGAGTGACCGGAGGAGTTCGGGATGGCAGGTAACCTCATTTACCTTTTCATGTGGGGATACCAAGAGAGTTATAGGATAAGCATCCAGCAGCTGGCGCGAAACGTCCTCAAGGAGCTTGGCGCAGAGGCGGATGCTGAGGTTCTTCTTGTTGGAGCGCGAAGCCCCAACAGCAAAAATCCAAACCAAGTATGTGTAGAGCCAGAAGATGGACAATGGCCACTATCCGTGTTTGATGGGTTGCTGGATTCGGTTGAAACGACTTACCAGAGCCACCACTTGCAGAACATAGTTTATGGCGATGAGCCAAGCATGCGTGACAAGCCGGAATGGATGCGCCGCGACTCCGTGCGCACATCGGTTGCTATGGCGCTTGAAACCTTTGACACAGCACACAACGTGACGTCCTTCTGTGGCGAAGCTCGACGTGTCGGTGATTACTACGTCACTCCAGTGGTGCAGGTCCCCAATGCAACCTTTGTTCAGTTTCCAGCCTTATCCCCAAAGCCCATTAACGAGGGACAGCGCGGATACGGATTTCGTAGCCTAATACATGCGGCGATGCACGCGGTTCTTCATGAGGCTACCGAAGAATTGCACAACCCAGATCCGGGGCGTTTTAGTCATCGCAGCATTAGAAGTGCAGAGGAGATCGTCCGCATTGCTGCAAAGGACTTCCTGCATACGCCAGGACTATCGATCGAGCGCCAATATATCCATACCGATCTTTTCGATGCCTTGAACCTTGTCTCATCTCTTATGTACGAGGGAGCGAAAGGCATTGGTCATCTCGTTCTCGTCGATCCGGAAAACGAAGTGGTCGATTTCCTGGCGAAGTTTACTGAGCCAGTGCCTTTTCGTGAGCCACGATGGGTTCGTAAGGTGCTTCAGATGGCAACGACAGGTGTTGGAATCATCGCAAACAGCCAATACATATTTGGGCTTGGACAGTTGACGGAATCGCATAGCCCTAGCGCGCAGGATGCGTTCACGGTTGCCTTTATCGATCACTATCACTGGGAGCTACGTTGCGGCGACCTAGTTCTGCTCCGAAGTCACTACGCAGTGCCTAGACTTCCTCAAGAGCCGTTCGACAAAGCAGCCTTCTTAGCAAACTATGCTCGGCTGTTTTCTCTGTCGTCACAAGAAGATGGGCTGCACTTATGGAGTTTACTGCTGGCACAGATTCGCCAAGAGCACGGCAGCATGATCGTGGTCACAGAAGATGCGGCCAGCGAAGCGCGCCGGCTTAGCAAACAAGGTACCAATATCTCGCCAGTTCGGCTTTCCGAGGCGTTGCTTCGAAGTGTCAGCGGTATCGACGGAACCATACTGCTCGATCCCCGTGGGTTTTGCCATGCAATAGGAGTCATTTTGGATGGTGGGGCAAGCGACACGTGCACGCCCTCAAGAGGATCGCGATACAACTCCGGGGTGCGCTATGTGCAGGAGGGGCGCTATCGAAGGCTCGCCATTGTTGTGTCGGATGATCGCACCGTCGACATCATTCCTCCGCTCAGACGCTTGGTCAGTCGTGAATTACTTGAGCGACACATTGCAACCTTGGAAGCCGCGAGGAACTATCACGACTCCCGAAACTGGCTCGACAACCATCGCTTCTACATCAATGCTGAGCAATGTGAGCGCGTCAACATAGCTATGGTCAAACTCGATGCCCACCCGAGAGAGGTAGGCCGGATCTATCTTGGCACAGTGACGTTTGAAGCTCACCCCGAGATGGATGATAGCTATCTTTGTGATTAAGGAAGGGCTGGGAGGCAGCTGTCGGGTTCCGCCGGTTGACTAGCTAGGGGAGCGGATGTTCGCAACGTGGGCCCCGACGAATGTCCGGTTGACGGCCCGAATCCACCCACCAATTGAATCCGCGCCGAACATGAGACGTTCGCCTCAAACCGTCTGAACTCACTTCCTGCGAGCCCTCCGCCACTCCAAAGGCGGTACTGGATCAGCATCAGTCCATACCCCACCTTGGAAACCCTGGCACTCTCCTCGGCCTTCCCGTAGCTCAACCGGTCGTCAAGGATTTGCTCGTTCATATACTTCCTGTAGTGCCATCCACAGCCGCGCCGGATCTGTTCAAGGGTAGGCGTCTCTGCGCTCACTCGATCCCGGCGGATTTCATTGAGATTAGACGGGAAATGATGAACCTTGCGACTGCAGATTCATCGTGGCGTTGCGCGTCAATGTAACCGTCATGCGAGAAGACTCCGTCGATTGAAGCATCATCGAATCGAACGAACATCAGTTGATCGTCTCGTCGCTGTTTGATGATTTCTCGAATTGCTCTCCATTCGAGTCCACACCATTCCTTTGAGGAGTACTCGGCGGATAGGAAGACCACGACAAGTTCACTATTCTTGCGATAGATGTCCTGGAGCAACGTGTCCAGGTTCGGTCGGGCAAGTTGAGCCTGGTAGTCAAGGTCATAGAAGACCGAGTCAGGTCCAAGCGCGTCTCGGAGACTT
>Ga0156726_1022_pt3 | contig 16303 bp, 17 predicted proteins | sample RifOxyD1_FD_112055 | JGI IMG/M metagenome (GOLD analysis project Ga0156726, IMG submission 112055) | Hydrogenophilales bacterium RIFOXYD1_FULL_62_11
CGATTGCAGCGGTGCTTCCCACGGCATGTTCGAGCCAGCCGCGTGCGCAGGCAACGCCACGCACAGCAGCAATGCCGCCATGACGATGATCTGCATGCCGACGTGAAGCCGGGCATTGTGCGGAAGCGGATTTACGGAAGTGTGCGAAGGTGTCATGACGGTTCTCCGGGCATTGATGAAAGTGAGGGGAAGGAAGGCATCAGCTCCGTGCTGAGCTGGTAGCCGTGGCTGTCGAAGCCGGTGACGCGGGCGATTTCCTGCACGCGGCGTGCATGGCCGCGACCGGCGATGTAGACGATGACGTTCACGGCCTCGGCGATCAGGGCACGTGGTGCGGTCACGGCGACTTCGAGAATCAGTTGCTCCAGCCGCAGCAATGCGCCCGCTGCGGAACCGGCATGGACGGTCGCGATGCCTCCCGGATGGCCGGTGCCCCAAGCCTTGAGCAGGTCGAGCGCTTCGGCGCCGCGCACCTCGCCCACAATGATGCGGTCCGGTCGCAGCCGCAGGGTCGAGCGCACCAGCTCGGCCATGGTCACGACGCCTGCGCGGGTGCGTAGCGGGACGTGGTCGCGCGCGGTGCATTGCAGCTCCACCGTGTCTTCGAGCACGATCACGCGGTCGCCGGTGGCGGCGATCTCGTCGAGCAGGGCGTTCGCCAGTGTGGTTTTGCCGGTGCTGGTGCCGCCCGCGATCAGGATGTTCTGGCGTTCGCGCACCGCGTTACGCAGGAATTCCGCCTGAGCCTCGGTCAGGATGCCGTCGGCCACGTAGGCGTCGAGCCGGATCAAGCCGACCGCGCGCTTGCGCAGCGCGAAGACCGGCCCCGGCGTCACCGGTGGCAGCGCACCCTCGAAACGTTCGCCGGTCTCCGGCAACTCGGCGGATAGCAGCGGCTTGCCCGCATGCACCTCGGCGCGTACATGCGCCGCGACCAGGCGGATGATGCGTTCGCCATCGGCGGGCGTGAGGCTGACACCCAGCGGTTCGCGCCCACTGCCCAGCCGATCCACCCACAGCGAACCGTCGGGGTTCAGCATGACTTCCACCACGTCGGGGTCGTTCAGGGCCCTGGCGATGTCCGGGCCCATGGCCGTGCGCAGCATGCGCACACGACGTTCCTGCGCCAGCGAGGCCGACACGTCATGATCACGCAGTGCGCTGTTCATGACGGGACTGCTCCTGATTCGTCGTCAGGCGTAGCGGCGCGAACGTTTTGTTGCTGGCCGAAGAACTGGCTCTGATCAGGCTGGATTTCCTCGACCACATCCTTGACCAGGCTGCGCCCGCGCAGCAGATGCCGGCTGAGCTGTTCGATGAACTGCTCGAAGCGCGCCCGGCCCTGGGCGCGTGCCGCTTCCTGATGCGCTTCCGGCACCGGGGTACTGACGGTGAGGAAGTAGCGTACGTAGAGCGCCAGCGTCTCGATCAGGATGTTCTGGTCGCGTTCCAACTTGTCGAGCTGGCGAGACAAGCGATCCAGCCGTTTGGCGATAGCCGCTTCGCGCTGGCCACCGGAATCGGGCGAGAGAAACGAGGCCAGTGCGGCGGCGACGATCGAGGACTTGGACAAGCCCTTCATGGTCGCCAGCTCGTCGAGCCGCTTGGCTTGCTCGGGTTCGATGAAGAGGTTCAGGCGAGTGCGGCTCATAGCGCGATCCCGTCGTCAGGGTCCAGCGCAGCCAGCCGCGCCGTACGTTGCAGGCGCGGATCGAGTTGGGTGGGCAAGGGCAGCGGCAGGTCGTCGTCATCGAGGAGATTCAGATCATCTACCGCGTGTTCGGGCTCAGGCGTGAACGCGACTTCGGCCAGTTCCGGCTGCTGCTGATGACCACCGTCGTCGATGGCCTCACCGTGCGCGGGGAAGACCAGACCAGGAATCGATGCGGCGGGGATGGCCAGTCCGGTCCAGTCGTCGGGTCGTGCTGCCGGACCATCGACGTAATGCCCAAGCAGCAATTGCGGCGGGGCCTGAATGCGCGTCTTGAAATTAGCATCCAGGTAGTAGCGAATCTTTTGCGCCTTGATCGGTGGATGGCCTGACACCATCACCACCTCGTCATCGGGCGGCAACTGCATGACCTCGCCGGGCGTGAGCAATGGCCGCGCCGTCTCTTGCCGCGACACCATCAGGTGACCAAGCCACGGTGCCAGCCGGTGGCCTGCGTAATTGCGTTGTGCACGCAGTTCGGTCGCGGTGCCCAGCGCTTCCGAAATACGCTTGGCGGTGCGTTCGTCGTTGGTCGCGAAGGCGATCCGCACGTGGCAGTTATCCAGGATCGAGTGGTTGGGACCGTAGGCCTTGTCGATCTGGTTGAGCGACTGCGTGATCAGGAAGGCACGCAGGCCGTAGCCCGCCATGAAGGCCAGCGCCGACTCGAAGAAATCCAGTCGTCCCAGCGCAGGAAACTCGTCCAGCATCAGCAGCAGCTTGTGGCGGCGCGCGATGCCGTCGCTGCCGTCGAGCGATTCGGTGAGGCGCCGTCCGATCTGATTGAGGATCAGCCGGATCAGCGGCTTGGTGCGGCTGATATCCGAGGGCGGCACCACCAGATACAGTGACACCGGATGATCGGCATCGATCAGGTCGGCGATACGCCAGTCGCAGCGCGAGGTCACTTCGGCCACCGTGGGATCGCGGTACAGGCCGAGGAAACTCATCGCGGTGGACAGCACGCCCGAGCGTTCGTTGTCGCTCTTGTTGAGCACTTCGCGTGCGGCGGAGGCGACTACCGGGTGCGGTGCCTCACCGAGATGGTGCGTCGTCATCATCCGGTGCAGCGTGACCTCGAAGGGGCAGGCCGGATCGGACAGGAAATTGGCGACGCCGCGCAATGTTTTGTCGTCACTGGCGTAGAGCACATGCAGGATCGCGCCGACCAGCAAGGCATGAGAGGTCTTCTCCCAATGGTTGCGGCGCTCCAGCGCGCCTTCGGGATCGACCAGGATGTCGGCGATGTTCTGCACATCGCGTACTTCATGCATGCCGCGCCGCACTTCGTGCAGCGGGTTGTAGGCAGCCGAGCGCGCATCGGTCGGGTTGAACAGCAGGCAGTGCGAGAAGCGCGAGCGCCAGCCGGCGGTCAAGTTCCAGTTCTCGCCCTTGATGTCGTGGATGACGGCGGAGCCGGGCCAGGAGAGCAGGGTGGGGATGACCAGACCGACACCCTTGCCGGAGCGGGTTGGCGCGAAGGCCATCACATGCTCGGGGCCTTCGTGGCGCAGGTAGTCTCCGTCCTTGCGGCCGAGGAATACGCCAGCCTGGCCGATCAGTCCGGAACGGCGGATTTCAGCGGGCAGCGCCCAGCGCGCCGAACCGTAGGTCGTGACCAGCCTGGACTGCCGTGCGCGCCACACCGACATCGCAATGGCGACGAGGGCACCGGCGAAGCCGCTGCACGCTGCGATGGCGCCGCCGCGCAGGAAAATGTCGGGCGCATAGGCATCAAAGAAGTACCACCACTCGAACAGCTTCCACGGGTGATAGACAGGAGTTCCCAGCAGGTCGAACCACGGCGTACCCAGGCGTAGCTGGTAGCCTAGTTGTGCTGAGGTCCATTGGGTGGCGCCCCACGTTCCCGCGATCACGATCCCGAATACCGCCAGGATCTGACCGAACAGCACACTGGTTCCCTGCATCACGACCTCCTGAATGGCACTCCTGCACAAGGCGCGGACAACGATGTGCCGCAGGCGTGAGAGTGGGGGGCGAACGAGTGCCGGTCAAAGACCGTTATAGGGATAGTGGAGACGAAGAAAACAAGATTTCTAGCTGGGGAAAAACGGAGCGCATCGTTGCAAACGACAGCGCGCTTCAGCGTACATCGTGATTCGCCGAAAATTATTGATGGATACCGATATGCAGGCACATTCCAGCACATACGACCGAAGCCATCCGATCGATGTGTGGTGCTCCGAGTTGAGGCGATCAGTTTTGCGGCGCGGGTCGCGGTGTGTATTTGCTTTTGCCGTCGCCCATGAAGCGTCGGCGGCGTGCTTCGCTCGCTGCGTTGCAGAGGGCGTCTCCCATCTTCGCGTGATCTTCCCTGCACAGACGCTCCACTTCCTTGAGCCGTTCGGGATTGGCGACCAGTGATTCGACGGTGTCCGTCGGTACGGATTTTTCGCAGGCGGTCAGAACCAAGGCCAACAGCAGCAAACTGGTTTTCTTCATGTCGTTTCCTTTTGATGTGGGTGTGCAAGCGTCTTCTTCAGGTACCTGCACTTGAATTCGAGTTCTCTGCGGCAGCCGCTCGGGCAACGAAACGACTCAACGGTTCGGAGGGTTCCGTGTTAGGTCTTAGCAAGTGGGTGGTCAGCATGAGGGGCCGCCCCGCCAGCGGGCGAGCCACGACCTCCGGGTGGCGGCAGACCATCATGTGGGATTTACTGGCAAAGCTGAGTCCATAGCCAGCGGCTACCAGTGTCATCATCAGGTCGAAGCTCACCGCATGTTCGGCCACGACAGGTTCCACATCGACGGTGCGCAAGATGCGCTCGATCTGTCGGTAGCCGCCTTCGCAAATCCCCGGGTGGCATAGTACCAACGGGTAGCGTATTAGTTCCGCTAGTGCAATGCGTTTGTGTGCCAACAGCGGATGACGCGCCGGAACGGCGATCACCAGCGGATCGCTCCACACGGACTGAACGACGATGCCTTCGCCGGCCTCGGCCGCTTGGGCGAGTCCAGCGTCATACAGGCCGCTGCGCAGGCCTTTCGTCTGTTCTGCCAAGGGAACTTCGAAGAGTCGGATTTCGACATCGGGTTCCTCTTCTCGACATTGCGCCAATAGAGCGGCGAGCCGAAGTGGATCAATGCTGTCGGATAGCGCGATGCGCAGCGTGCCACGATAGCCGGTAGCAGCGGCCTTGGCACTGGCTTTGGCTTGATCCACAGCGGACAGCACGCGCTTGGCTTCATCTAGAAATACTTGCCCAGCCCACGTCAACCGGGTGCTGCGCGTCGTACGTTCGAATAGTTGTACGTCCAAGTCGTGCTCTAGATCCTTAATTGCGCGACAGCGGCGACTGCTCGATGTGCAGCCGCTCTGCAGCGCGGGCGAAGTGGAGTTCTTCGGCCACTGCTAGAAAACAGCGAAGGTGGCGAAGTTCCACGTCTTCATCTCCTTGTCAGAGTTGAGGCAACTACGAAGATTGAAGGAAATGACCGCCCCCAAGACGTTGCCACTCACCAGTTGGACAAATGGGCAAGAACCCAAGCAGCGACGTACATTTCAATCCCAACGATGTATTCGCTATATGGCGGGGGAGAGTTGGCCTTGGTCGGCCTCTTAGCCGTTTGGCGAAGCCGAATAACGCCTGCTGGCCTTTAGCGCTGACGCTGTGCCAGTTCGGCGATGACTCGTTCGAGCGTAGTCGTTCCTGCCCATTCGACTGCGCCGGGATCGCTCTTGATGTCGATATGAGAGCAATTGAGGCCACGGGTCATTTCGGCGAAACCAGCAAGGGCGGCCTTTGAGAAATGGGCATCCATCAGCGCTTTCGGCCACTCTGCTTCCGGCAGGACTGCCACGTCGACAGGCTTCTCGAGCGCGGCTGAAACGATGGCGGCGACATCGTTCGGGGCGTAGTCTTTGGGCCCCGAGAGTGTGACGACGCAGGTCCCTGTCCTTTCTTCCTGCAGCAAAGCAGCTGCGGTGCTGCCGACATCCGCAGTCGCCACCATCGGGAGAGGACGCTGTGGTGGTGCCAGAAACGTCGGCAGGGTGCCGTTGCGCATGGCCTGTCCGACCATCGGCATCCAGTTCTCCATGAAATAGGCCGCGCGCAGGAAGATGGTGGAAACACCGGCTTCGCCCAAACGCTGCTCGAACATGCGGTTCATCCTGATCCATCCCGTTCCGCTTTCACGGTCGGCGCCCACCGAGGAAAGAGCCACAAGCCTGGGCACGTCCGCCGCAACCGCAGCACTGGCCGTGGTATCAGCAATCAAGTCTGCCCTCTCGAACAGGTCTTCACGGTTGTAGTGCTGCGGACTGACGACATAGGCGCCCTGGCCCTGACTGAGCGCCTTGGTCATCGAGGCCAGGTCTGTCAGGTCGGCCACGGCAACCTCTGCGCCGCGTTCGGCCCACGGCCGGCCCTTGGCTGGGTCGCGCACCACGACGCGCACAGGGTGGCTGGAACGCAAAAGCGCATCGGCGGCAGCGGCGCCGGTACGGCCGGTCACGCCGAAGACAACGTAAGGAAGGGGGGAGGAAGCAGTCATACAAAAATCTCCTGTTCAGATGAACCAGAAGGGTGCATGATTGTTCGACATGCATCAATGACATGAGAGTCATAGCGAAAATGCACCAAGTGGATTTGTCTATAGTCGACCTTAATCTGTTAAAGCTGTTCGAAGCACTCGTTCGGGAGCGAAGTGTCACCCTGGCAGGCCTCCGCCTGGGCTTGAGCCAACCGGCCGCCAGCCGCGCGCTGGGGCGACTGCGCAGGATGCTGGGTGATCGCCTGGTGGTCCGCGGCAAGCTCGGGCTGGAACTGACGCCACGTGGTGAAACGCTGGCAGGCCCAGTGGCCAAGCTGCTGGACGATGCCCGAGGCATCGTCTCGCCTGCCGTCTTCGATCCCGCCTCTGCAACGGGTCGGATCACGATCGCCGCGCACGACCACCTGAGCCTGACGGTCCTTGCTGGTTTGATCGCTCGCTTCGAGCGCCATGCGCCTGCGCTAAGTCTCCATATCGCGCAACCTGCTGGGGACAACGTGCGGCTTGTCGAGCAGGGGACCGCAGATCTAGCACTGGGCATTTTCGAGGCACTGCCCGGCAGTCTCCATCGACGCGGCCTTTACACCGACAGCTTGGTGTGCGTGGTGAGGTCCGATCACCCCGCTGTGACAGACGGACTCAGCCTGGAGCGTTATGTGACCTTGCGCCACATCACCGTGACCATTTCCGGAGTGGGAGAGAGCGCGGTCGACGTCGCTCTCTCGACACTGGGGCTCACTCGTCACGTCGCGCTGCGAGTTCCCCACTTTCTTGCTGGTGCGATGTTGGTGGCGGACAGCGACATGATTCTCACGTTGCCAAGCCGTTTGGCACGCCTACTTGCGAAAAGGCTCCCGCTCGCGCTCCTGGATCTGCCGCTACAGGTTGCGCGCTTGTCGCCAGCCATGATCTGGCATGAGCGCTTCCACGGCGACCCTGCCCATGTTTGGGTCAGGCAACAGCTTGTCGACGTCGTCGCGTCGTTCAATACGGTCGGGTAAATGCAGCCGACCTCCTGAGGTTGGGGGCCACGTCGACAGAGCGTGAAACGCGCTGCGGGCGCCTCTGAAGCCACGCCAAATTGTCATCGCAGGAGGCAACGCAAATAACGCTAAGGGGCGAGACTGCCCAGCCCTCACGCTCGGCACCTGCCAAGCGGACGGCCGCCACGCTGGCGCCGCTGACAACGGCGGGCAAGGCGCAACCCTGCAACAGGCGGATGGCAATGACGATGGAATAATGTGGCGCCAACGCGATCGCGAGATTGCCGGCGGAGAAAACGATCGCCGCCGTGATAAGGACATGGCGCGGATCGCACCGGCCAGCCAGCATCGTCAGCGGCGGGCCGAGCAGAGCTGCAGCAAGCGCGAACCAAGTGACGAACCAGCCGGCTTCGGCGAGCGACAAGTTGAGATCCTTCGCCATCGCCGGTAGCAGGCCCACGACGACGAATTCCGTCGTGACGATCACGAAAATCGTGAAGGCGAGCAAGCCAACGGCGAGGGTGAAGGAGGACGCGGACTTTACAGCCAGCATCCGCGTTCCGTCCCATCGACGGTCATATGTTGGTGCCGCCGTCGATGGTGAGACCGGCACCGGTCATGAAGCGGCTTTCCTCGCTCGCAATCCAAGCGACGAGACTGGCGATGTCGCGCGGCTCGGCGAAGCGGGGAATGGCCATCATGTTTCGCTGCGCATCTGCGTGCTCACCGTTGGCGGGATTCATGTCCGTGTCGGTCGAGCCGGGGTGCACGACGTTGACGGTGATGCCGCGCGGTCCGAGGTCGCGCGCCATGCCCTTGGTGAGCCCGATAAGTGCCGCCTTGCTGAGACTGTAGAGGCTTAATCCCGACATTGGCACGCGCTCAGCCAGGTTGCTGCCGATCGTGATGATTCGGCCGCCCTCGCCCATGTGGGCGGCGGCGGCCTGGGAGGCGACGAACACAGCCCGCACGTTGATGGCGACTGTCCGGTCGAAGTCGTCGAGCGTCAGGGCATCGAGCGGCTTGACGACGAAAATGCCGACGTTGTTGACGAGGATATCGAGCCGGCCCAACTCAGCGACGGTCCGCTCCACAGCCCCCCGGACGGCGGCAGGGTCGGCGTTGTCCGCGGCGATCGCCAGGCCGCGCAGACCAGCACGCTCGATCTCTGCTATGACAGTGCGGGCCTTGTCGCCCCCACTGATGTAGGTCAGTGCGACGTCCGCACCCTCGCGCGCCAGACGCCCGGCGATCGCGGCACCCATGCCCCGGCTTCCGCCGGTCACCAGCGCCACCTTGTCTTTCAATCCAGTCATGTTAATTCTCATTTATGTGTCAACCAATACAGAATATAATTTACTGTCGAACTTGGATCAATATATTTATTTGTCGATCGACACAGAAAAGGAGATTATTCATGACAGAGCGAGGCCGACCGCGCAGCTTCGACCGCGCAGCTGCCCTGCGGCGGGCGATGGAGGTGTTCTGGGCGCAGGGGTATGACGGCACGTCCATGTCGGACCTGATAGCAGCAATGGACGTCAATTCGCCTAGCATCTACGCTGCCTTCGGCTGCAAGGAGGAGCTATTCCGCGAAGCGGTGGCGCTCTATCGTGCAACCGAAGGCGGGCGAATCTGGGGCGCCATGACGACTGCGCCGTCCGCGCGCGCGGCGATCGAAACCGTGCTGCGCGTGAGCGCCGAAGAATTTACCCGGCCCAGCAAGCCACGCGGCTGCCTCATCGTGCTCGGAGCGCTCAATGCCGACGATGGAAATGAAACCGTGCGCCGAGAGTTGCAAGAGCATCGTGCGGAGAACATGAAAATGCTCCTCTTGCGCCTCAAGCGCGGCGTCGCCAAGGGCGAGTTACCGAACGGTCCGGACTGGCGAGCAATCGCCACTTTCTACATTACGGTTCAGCAGGGTATGTCGATCCAGGCACGCGACGGCGCTTCGCGCAAAGCCCTTCTCGCTGTTGCTGACTGCGCCATGGCGGCGTGGGATGGCCTCGTCTCATGTCGTCGCGACGGAGGGGCCTTGTGATGGAAGACGCCGAATTCGCAAAGCGGCGCGCCGTTCCCACCTGCAAGGAAACAGTGCCTATGCAAAGAAATGCCTTGCTAGCAGCCGGATTGACATCCTTGATGTGGGGGCTCACGGGAATTTTTGTTCGCCTGCTACCTTCTCTCCCACCGTTGACGGTCACTGCGGGGCGGCTCTTGGTGGCTCTGGTGGTTGTTCTGCCTATTCTTGGGCTAGTCCGAAGCAGTCGCCAGAGTTTTAAATCAGCACTGGATCGCCCTGTCGCTCATGTTCTCGCCTTGCTATTGGCAGGATATTACTTGTTGGCAACCGCGGCTTTTCAAATGGCACCGGTGGCGGAGGTGGCACTTTTGCTGAGTACGCCACCACTTTTTGTACTATCTTTTCGCCGAATTCGGGGCGATATCCCCAACCGCACTGAAATTGGTGGTGCCCTGCTGGCAGTCACTGGAATAGGCTTGATTCTGGTTCCCAAAATGTCCTTCGCTGGAGATAGTCCAATTCACCATCTCACGGGGAACATTCTTGCAGTGTGCGCTGCGGGGTTGACCGCGTTCTACGCTTATACGTACCGGATTCTGCATGAGCGCGGTGTCGCACCAGAGGCAATAGGCGTATCTTTGCTCACGTTTACCTTGGGAAGCGTCATCCTGGTGTTAATGGTTAGTTTGGCACCGACACCTTCCGGGTTAGATACTCTGAATGGACATTCTCTGCTGGTATTTCTCGGCCTTGGTGTGCTTTCCACGGCCATTCCATCAATAGGTTTCGCGCTTGCATCAAAGCGTTTGCCTGCGGTTGTTACGGCGACGATTTCACTTTTCATCCCTTTGTTCGCCGGACTATTCGCCTTCTTGATACTCGGGGAAAAGCTTTCACCTATGTTCATTCCGGGCGGCATCCTTGTCTTGGGAGGAATCGCCATGATTCTTCGACAAGGCCGAGGTAAAGCGAATGATTGATCGCACAAAATCTAACATCGTATATGGGCTTCCCCCAAAAGCAAGAAACCTGATCGATAGTTCTGGCTGTTTGAAATTGCGTGCAGTCGTATATTCGGCATCTGAAGTGGGTTCTATGTGACCCGTGCTGACATGGAATCTGCTCACGGCGCGCCAGTCATTACAGGCGACAGGCGCGTGCCGGACCTGCCTGCTAGGTCCTTAACGTGCATTCCGGCAATGACCGACCTCTCCGGAAGTGGCCGCGACCATCGCGGTAGAACCATCGCGGTAGAGGTTAACAGCCCAATACCAGGCACACTCAACAGCTCCTGACAAGCAGGGCTGTGTTTGGCCAGTTGGGAAAGACTCTTCTTCAGTTGCGGGATGCGCTGCTCCAGCAAGCGGATTTCTTCAATTCGCAGTTTCATGGAACCCCGGATCAATCAGAGCATGGCGCTCCCCCTTAACGGGTAACCGATCCGGCGTCGAGGCCACTTCGGCGATTCGCGCGCGTGCATTTAATAATGAGTCGGCCAGCCGTTCCCCGCCGAACTCGTCGTTTCCGACATGTACGAAGGTCAAATTGGTCACTCCAATAAAACCGAAGATCGTTCGCAGATAGGGATCGAGATGATTGAGTTCTGCGGAGCGGCCGCCGCTTTCGTAGCCAGAGTCGCCCGTTGCCACCATGACGAAAATCCGCTTGCCATGAACGAGCGGCTTATAGGGGTGTTCATGATCGTCCGGATCGAAATCAAATGTGCGTCTGATGCGCACAATCTGGTCAATATAGGCCTTGAATGAAGACGGAACGCCAAAGTTATACATTGGAAGACCAATGACCAGGATATCGGCGGCCAACAGTTCATCGACCAGATCATCGCTGCTTTTCAGCGTTTCCAGCATCTGTTGAGTTCGCTCCTCCGGAGGCGCAAAGGCCGCTGCGATCCATGCTTCATCGACATGCGGCGGAGGGTAATGTCCCACGTCACGGTAAGCAACGGTATCGGCGGGATGCGATGCCAGCCATGTGTCAACAAACTCTTTGGTCAACGCTCTCGAGTGCGAGCGATTGCTGCGTGGACTTGCATCGATATGAAGCAACTGTGCCATCTGTTCTCTCCGTGGAAATTGAACCAGCAACGGTTCGATCGGAGCAGTATGGCCGGAACCCAACAAAATCGTAAGTACGCACATAAATCACATATACTGTCGAAAAGTATACTGCGGAGCTATCAAGATGACGAAGAGAAAGCACGATGCCGATCACGAATGTCCGGTGGAAATCACGCTTGACGTGATCGGGGGCAAGTGGAAGGGAATGGTGTTGTACTGGCTGCTCAATGGCACCGCGCGCTTCAACGAAATCCGGCGCGCGGTGCCCAACGCGACGCAAAGAATGTTGACGCTGCAACTTCGCGAACTGGAATCCGATGGCGTCATCCGCCGTAAAGTTTATGCGGAGGTTCCGCCTAAGGTCGAATATTCGCTGACGGAATTCGGACTCAGTCTAAAACCAATATTGCTACTGATGAGGGATTGGGGGACGCAGTACCGCACGAAGCTAAAGCGGTCCCGACCCACCACAGCTACCTAGCTGTACCGACACGGTTAACTGTCCTTGTTGCCATGGTTTTTGGGGCAACTCCATCACGTAACTGCTAGCAGTTTCACCTTCAACATCGAAGCCATATCTTTCATAGAATTTCTTTGCCTCATGATTGATTTTGAACACTTCCAGTACGATTCTCCTGGATTGCTCCTTACCTGATGCAATCACAGACTCGAGCAGCTTTCTTCCGAGGCCCTTTCGCTGGTGATGAGGGTGAACAACGATCATTCTTATGAACAGTTGGCCGCCCCGATTTTCGACATGGGAATACCCGACCAACTCGCGCTCGTTATGCGCCAACGTAATGCCTTCTGGATGAAATGAGTGGAGAAATCGTTTTCTTGCCATTGTTCATCCCAGCCCCATATTTCAGAAACGTAGCTGCGCATTACCAGGCAGTATAATTTGAAGAGGGTTGCTCTGTCTGCTTGCCCGGCTTTGCGGTAAGAGTAAGTCACTATGACGATTTGTATGCCTAACCGTGCCAATTCACCGAGGCGCCGCATTGGGTGTAGTAACGGAAAGCGCCCATTCGACAGCCTTGCGCGCGTGAATGCTGGTTGTGTCGAACACGGGAACGGGTGAATCCGGCGGGCCGATAAGCATGGAAATCTCAGTACATCCAAGAATGATTGCTTCGGCACCATCCTCCACCAGTCTCTGGATAATTCGCTGGTATTGCCTGCGTGAATCAGCCAGCACCTTGCCTTGACACAGCTCTTCGTAGATCACGGCGTGGATGGTTTCGCGATCGACCTCATTCGGAACAATAACTTCAAGATCGTGGCGATCACTCAGCCTGCCACGGTAAAAATCTTGCTCCATCGTAAACCGTGTCCCAAGCAAGCCAACCTTCTTCATCCCCAAGCGTTTTATCTCTTCTGCCGTTGGGTCGGCAATATGAAGTAGCGGTATGTCCACGGCACTTTCGATGGCGTAGGCCACCTTATGCATCGTGTTGGTACAAAGCACCACAAAATCGGCCCCAGCCGCCCGAAGTGATTTAGCCGCTTCAGCCATAATGCGTCCGGCGTCATCCCATGCGCCGGCCTGTTGCAGGCGCTCGATTTCGTGGAAGTCGACACTAATGAGAACGAGCTTGGCGGAATGCAGGCCGCCCAGCCGCTCTTTAACCGTCTCATTCACGATCCGATAGTACGGAACAGTTGATTCCCAACTCATGCCGCCGATCATGCCGATAGTTTTCATGGATTCCCCCTGATATCGAGCTTTGACGCTCAACGAAAAGTTGAGGGGCGCCGCGTTTTTGCGGCGTCCTTCTCCATGGTGTGTTTAAATCTAACATCTAAATATTTATATGTCGTGCGCAGCATGGCGTATAAATATTTAGGTGTTAGCCCTTGGACTACCAGTTGTCATGACGATCTCGGCGCTCTTGGCGATAGTTGGTGACTTCGAGGCGAACACCATCGGGGTCAGTGAAGTAGGTAGCCCAGTAGTCGGTGGCATACTCGGAATAGAGCTTTGCCTCGGAAGCCACGATCCCTACACTACGCAAGCGATTGGCGACCTCCACTACCTCGGGGATTGAATAGACTCGAAAGCAGAAATGATGGAGCCCCGGAGCATAAGAATTGTGTTTCGCGGAACCGCGAGCCGGACGAAGAACATACCCGAAATGGCGATTGAAGTATTGGATGTGCGGATCGCCGCCCAAGGAAAACTTGTTTTTTCGGAAGCCGAGAGCCTCAAGTAGAACGCGGTCGTAGAAGGACTCCGAACGTTCAAGATCGGATACGGTGATGTAGATGTGGTCGATTCCAATCACTTCTGTCATGGTGCATGGCCGTGGAAGAAATGACTAATCTTACTGTGTCAGTAAGATTAAATAACATATACGTTCTGCACTTGGATTCTCCGTTGATGCTGAATAGACGAAGAAACGCAATCTGTCCGCCTGAGGACGTTATCTCACTCTATGTGTGCGTGCAAGCAACTTCCTCAAGTACCTGCACTTGAATTCGAGTTCTCTGCGGCAACCACTCGGGCGACGAAGCGGCTCAACGGTTCGGAGGGTTCCGTGTTGAGTCGTAGCAAATAGGTGGTCAGCATGAGGGGTCGCCCCGCCAGCGGGCGGGCCACGACCTCCGGATGGTGGCAGACCATCATGTGGGATTCTTTGGCAAAGCTGAGTCCGTAGCCAGCGGCTACCAGTGTCAACATCAGGTCGAAGGTCGCCGCATGTTCGGCCACGACAGGTTCTGCATCTGCGGTGCGCAAAATGAGCTCGATCTGTCGGTAGCAGCCTTCGTAAATCTGCGGGTGGCACAGTATCAGTGGGTAGCGGATCAGTTCCCCTAGCGGAATGCGCTTGTGCACCAGCAGTGGATGACGTGCAGGAACGGCGATCACCAACGGATCGCTCCACGCTGACTGAACGACGATGCCTTCGCCGACCTCGGTCGCGTGGGCGAGTCCGGCATCGAATAAACCGCCACGCAGGCCTTTCACCTGTTCCGCTAGAGGAACCTCGAACAGGCGAATTTCAACATCAGGTTCCTCTTCTCGACATTGCGCCAGCAAGGCGGAAAGCCGTGGTTGGGCGATGCCGTCGGACAGCGCGATACGCAGCGTGCCGCGATAGCCTGTGGCTGCCGCTTTAGTGCTGGTGATGGCTTGTTCCAACGTGGACAGTACGCGGTGAGCTTCATCCAGGAATACTTGTCCGGCCCAGGTCAGGCGAGTGCTGCGCGTGGTCCGTTCGAACAGCTGCACGCCCAAGTCATACTCCAGGTCCTTGATCGCTCGGGACAGCGGCGACTGTTCGATGTGTAGTCGTTCCGCAGCGCGAGCGAAGTGCAATTCCTCGGCGACAGCGATGAAATAGCGCAGGTGGCGCAATTCCATCACGATGCCTTTCTCTGTCCATGCACAGACTGCGATTCGTCGCGAATCCTACACATATGCCAGAGCGTCGCGCGTTGTTATTTGTATGGCGCGACGCGCGGGAACCCGACTCGCCAGCCATCCGAATACCAGGGTCGTCGCCAGCGTAATCACAAATCCTTCGCCACTAAACACATAGCGCAGGGCCGCGCCATCGCCAAGCATCAGCTTGCCGAAGAAAACGGACGCCGCCATACTCAGCGGCCACGCCAGCAGCATCCCCAGCAGTATGCTGGCAATGCTCGTTATCATGCCTTCGGCGGCAAACAGCTGAAATATCATCTTCGGGGTGGCGCCAATCGCCCGGAGTACGCCGATTTCACGGGTTCTCTCCAGGATGCTGATGCCCGTAGCCGAGGCCATCCCCAGCGCGCTGACAATTAGCACCAATAGCGAGAGAACGACGATGATCGTCAGGATGATGTTGAGGTGATCGTAGATGACCTTCACCCGTTCCGCTTGTGACATCACATAGAGGATATTGAGGTCGGACGGTGCGATCGCCGCTTCAATTTCGCTTTTCAGTTCCATCACCTTGTCGTAGCGTTTGTCCTTGGAGACAAACATCAGGCTATTGATGTAGTGGTCAGGATTGGCGAACGCGTCGTATTGGGCCTGATCGATATAAACCTTGGATTTTTCCAGCTCCTCAACGATACCAACCAGCTTGACCATGAGTGTATGACCACCGATTTCCAGTGATTGACTGCTGCCAATGGCGGGATTTCCATACAGGTCCAGCGCCTGCCGATTCATGACCACTTCGGGTGGCTGAGACCTCTGCAGCCAGCGCCCTGCGATGACCCTGGGCCTGAACAGATCGGTGTCATATGGAAGCGCGACAATGCCCACCCCGCTACTTGTCGCGACAACCTGCGATTGCAATTCACCGCGGCCGCCATTCCAGGTCTCGATACGGTCTACATTTTTGATCGCGCTGAATACCGACACGGCGCGTTCGCGCGGAATCTGGTTTCTCAAGACCACCTGCACGTCGTGTTTCATGCTGTTACTGGTATCTTCTAGCAACGTCGCCAGGGATGCCCGAACATTAAAACCGGTATTGAAGATGGCGACCCCCAGTGCCATGGTCACCACGGTAATCGTCAGGCGCTTCTTTTGCCGAAAGCTGTTTCGGATGGCCAACAGCAGCCCGCGCGGCATCCACAATGCCGAAACCTTCTCCGTCGTCGTGCCCCTGGCGTCCACCGCTATCCCGTAGTCGCTCAACGCGTCGTGCACGGATAGTTTGATTCCCTTCATGATGGCGGGCAACGACAGCAGAATGGGCAACAATAGACTGGCGGCGATGAGGGCAACATATAAATGTACCGGCAGGTGCTGGGTGAGTATCTCGAAGTTGAGTTTCCCGGCCACAAAGTACGAAAACGCGTAGCCCGAGGACACGGCCAACGGTATCGCGATCACGCCAGCGGATATGCCCAGCACCAGCACCATGGTCAGATAGATAGTCAGGACCTGCCGGCGCGAAGCGCCGATGGCCTTGAGTATGCCGATCTGGCGCACCTGCTTGGCCAGAATCGAAGCCATGAGTTGAGAAACCAGCACGGCGCCCATCAGAAA
>Ga0156726_1014_pt5 | contig 15771 bp, 8 predicted proteins | sample RifOxyD1_FD_112055 | JGI IMG/M metagenome (GOLD analysis project Ga0156726, IMG submission 112055) | Hydrogenophilales bacterium RIFOXYD1_FULL_62_11
GCCATGTTGCTGGCTGGTCTGGGCCTCGTAGGATTTGCCGCACGCCGTCGTACGTCGCGTTGAATGACCACATCAGAATTAACAATGTGGTCATGCATCAAATTGATAATGGCTGATCAGGCCAGATAGTTCGGGTGTATGCCCGGCGACACAGGTCGCCGGGCACACCGACCGGTTGCGTTCACGCGCATCTTTGGCCCGCCTCCTGGCGGGTCTTTTTTTGGCACCGACAGCGTCGGTGCCAAGGCGCATGTAAAGCAAGCCTTGTTCCAGAATGAGGGGCAAACGGCCAGGGGATTGAAGCGAAACACTCTTTAGCGTTTGTTCGCTGTCCGGGTCGCGAAGACATGCCAGGCAAACCCTGTGAAATGTAAGAATTACCGACAGGGTTGGTGCGATCAGGGTTGATGCAATACTGCGTGAATCCGTCCGGTGCGGGGGGTTCAGTCCATGCCTTCAGCAGGTATAAAAACTGTCGTCGTCCGCTACGCCGTTGGCGAGCAGCGCGCCCTGCAGCGCGTTGTCGTGCGGATGCGAACGAATGACCTCGGCCAGCCACGGATAGCAGCCGGCGTAATCGCATTGATCGGCGTATTCGTCCGGTTCGTCGAGCAGGGTTTCGCCCAGCTCCTGCAGTGCTTCGGCCGCCAGTTGATCGGCCTGCGTGTCGGATATTTCCAGTGGCTCGGTGTGCGTGGCCATGATTGCCATCCCGTATGAAATGATTGAACGGGTCGATTCTCATCCTCCAACGTGAGCGATTGATGACATGCACATAAAGTTTTCATGGCCCGAATGCGCTGCAGGCCGGCTGGGCGCATAAGCCGAACGTGCCATGCAGGGCGGGCGTCGGGTGCATGCGGCTGCAATCTTCGCGCGGGATACTTCAGCCACTGAATAGCCACCCGCCGCATGGCGGGCAGACGTTCAGCCAGGCAATTCGCGCAGGGTGTTGATCCTGCGACTCCGCTTGCGGCTCCTTCGGGAGCCGTTTTTTTTCGGGCGTATGGCCTGAACGGGCTATGCGGACGGGGGACGAAACTCGGACGATATGCAACATTCAACAGCGAAACTGGCGCAGTACTGGAGGGAACTTCAGCAGCGGTGTGCGAAGGTGCGCCGCCTGCGGATGCCGGTGCACGCGCCCCTTACTTTTGCTTTATTTAATTGCTTTTGGAGAACTTCATGAAATCCGTTCAAACCTTGCTGGCGTTCGCGCTGGTAGCAGGCATGGCTTCGGCCACTGCACACGCTGACGCCACCTACAACATGGGTACGTTGAGCGCCACGCCGTATGTCAACACGTCCACGGTTACTGCTGGCACCGTGTTTACCATCGGCAGCAACGCATACAACTTCACCGACATCTACAACTTCACTGTTGTGGGCGCACCGACCGCTGCAGGCACAGGCGTGACGGTTGACCTCGATCTGGGCAACCTGGGCTTCCACATTTCCAACCTGAAGCTGGACTTGTTCAGCGGCGCCACCTGGGTGGCGGGCGATCTGGTCACCGGCTCGACCGACACGAGCGTAAGTGTGAGCAGCGTGCTGTCTGCAGGCGCCTACAGCTTCAAGGTGCGTGGTTTTGCTGATGGCGAGCTGACCAACAAGGGCATTTACACCTTTTCCGCCGCCGCCGTTCCCGAAGCCGAAACCTACGCCATGATGCTGGCCGGTCTGGGCCTGGTGGGCTTCATGGTTTCGCGTCGCCGCGGCAGCCTGTAAACCATTCTCCGGGAATCAACCGGTTTGCGCCGGTTGATCTCTTGCTTGGCGAGCCTTCGGGCTCGCTTTTTTTTGCGTGCGAAAAACGGGGCGGAAAAAAGAGGGCGTGCGCTTATGCGCAATCCAGCGCGGGCAGGCTGGTCTCGCCGGCTTCGTTGACCAGACGGCGGCCGAACGGCGTTTTGCGCTGGTCGACGAACAGGCTGCTGCCGTCGATGCGTTTGGCGTGGTGCTTGGCTTCGGCGGCGGCGCGCGAGACTTCCTGATAATGGTGGTAATGCTCGGAGTCGATCAGCACCGCGCCGATCGATAGCGACACCAGCGCGTGAAACGCCAGCGCGCCGCGGCGGTCTTCGCTGCGATAACCGCCGGCTTCGACGTGGTCGGGGCTGAACAGCGCCAGACGTTCGCGGTCGAAGCGCGCGAGGATGCCGTGGCAGCGCACTTCCCAGTCGAGGCTTTGAAACAGCACGACGAAATCGTCGCCGCCGACATGGCCGATGAAGTCGAGCTCGGCATTGCAGCTTTCGCGCAGGATCAGGGCGAGCAGCTGGATGATGTCGTCGCCGCGCCGAAAGCCGTAGATATCGTTGTAGGGCTTGAACTGATCGAGGTCGAAATAGGCGGTGACAAAGCTCTGATTGTTGGTGAGCAGATGCTCCATGTGTTCCTGGATCGGCACATTGCCGGGCAGCCCGGAGAGCGGATTGGCGTAACGCGCGGCGATGATCTGCATTTCGCTGATCTCGCGCATCAGGTCGAATCCCGATCCCAGCCCCAGATAGCGCCCCTTGCTGGTGATCACGAAGCCCTGGGTGAACGCGGCCTTGCCTTTTTTGACCACCAGTTCAGACAGCTCGTTGATCTGCGTCGCCTTGTCGACGATGAGCGGATCGGCGTCCATGAAGTCGGCGCAGGGTTTCTTGCCGTACAGCTCGCGGCCATACAGGCCGATGAAGCGGTTGAGCACGGCAGGGCGGTGAATGATGCCGACCGGCACGCCCTTGCTCACCACCGCCACGGCATGCAGTTCGGGGTGTTGCATCATCAGATCGAGTACTTCCTGGCTGGTGGTCAGCGGCGTGACAAAAGGCGCAGACATCACCAGCCGCGCCGCCGACACGTGCGACCCATCCGCGCCGCGCAGATAAGGCATCACGCTGACCGTGCTGGATTGCAGCACCGCCACCACTTCGCGCGGCGGCAACTGCGCCGGGGTCGGCGACGGGCGGCCGATCAGATAGCCCTGCACGTGGCGGATGCCGATGTCCTGCAGCACCGCCAGTTCCGACACCGACTCAACGCCTTCGGCAATCACGCGGGTGTTGGCGCCGCCGGCCAGTTGCGTGATCGACCGCACGAACTGGATCTTGTGCGGGTCTTCGTGAATACCGGAGATGAAATGCTTGTCGATCTTGACGAAGGCAGGCTTCAGTTCCGACCACAGGCGCAGGCTGGAGAAGCCCTCACCGAGATCGTCCATCGCCACCTCGATGCCCACTGCACGCAGCCGGGACACCGCCTCGCGCAACAGGGCGTAATCCAGATTGCAGGCGTTTTCGGTAATCTCGATGACCAGCTGGCTGCTGCTGAGCTCCACCCGAGCCAGCGCCTCCAGCAAGTGCTCGGGCGCAAATTCCGCGTCGAGCATGCTGCAGGGCGACAGGTTCACGAACAGTTGCCCCGGCAGTTTCAGCCGCGCAAAGGTTTTCAGCGCCGAATGTACGCACACCCAGTCGAGCCGGGTTTGCAGGCCATGCAGCTCGGCCACCTTGAACAACGCCTGCGGCGTATGCAAAGGGCTATTGGACGGCCCGCGCGACAGCGCTTCAAAACCCATCACCCGTCCCTCGGCCAGGTCGAGTATCGGCTGCAACAGCGTCAGCAGACGCGTGTTGTCCAGGATGTCTTCCAGATGCTGGCGCAATTTGTCTTGGCTCGTGGGGTTGGGAGGGGGGGAGACAAGCATAGTCAGCGAACATTGCGGAAATGTTTCCGGTCAGGGCGCCTGCTTCGCCGGCTTCAAGAATCGAGATGCAAGATTCAAGGCAAAAGCTTCAAGCGAAGCAGGCAGCCATCAGCCCAACCACGCATGCCTTGCATCTTGAATCTTCAATCTTGAACCTTTCAACTGTCACGTCCCTGTCATCCCGCATCCCTATGCTTGCCCCCCAAACCAGGGAGCGGCATGCACAACGCAAACGAACTGACCGACGAAGAATGCGGCCATCTGGCGCGCATCCTGCTCGCCTCGCGTCGGGTGCGTTTGCGTCATCATTTTTTCAGCTGGGTGCATGGCCCGGTGCAGGCGCTCATCCCGCACGAAATCCTGCTGTGCGGCGTGGCCGACGAAAGCGGTTACCTGTTGCATGAGCGGTTTACCGCCTGCCGCTATTTCAAGGACGACCATTCCCACCGCGTCATCCATCCCGGCGACGGCCTGATCCAGCAGCTGGCGCAGGAATGGCATGGCCACGGCGAGCCGCGCCTAATCGCCGCGCTGCACGACGAAGCCGGCGGCTGGCACGCCCGGCTGGCCGATCTGGAACTGAAAAATTTAGCCTTCCACGGCATGAGCTGGATCAACGGCCAGCTCAAGGGCTATGCCGGATTCTCGCGTGTGCGCGTGCCGTTCGACAGTCGCCTGGCGATGTACCTCGACATCCTGCTGCCGCACCTGCTGGTCACCCTGGCGCGCGTGCTCGCCAACGAAGCGCGCGCCGACGGCGACAGCAAACGCCCCACCGGACTCATCACTCCGCGCGAAGTCGAAGTGCTGAGCTGGGTGCGCGACGGCAAAACCAACGACGAAATTGCCGTCATCCTCGGGCTGTCGATGCTCACCGTTAAAAACCATTTGCGTCACGCGATGAAGAAAATGGTTGTCCGCACCCGCGGCCAGGCCGTAGCCAAGGCCATCGCGCTGGGATTCCTGCGTGCCCAGGGCGTACAGGAAAAGGATGCGGCACTGGAAACCTAGTTGCGCCCCAATCCCTGCAACTTTCCTCTTGTCTCTCGCAACTTGATTTCCTGATTCCACATGAGCCGTCCGGCTCATTTTTTTGCCCGCTTATCCCCCATTGCATGTCATCCGCGTTCCCTAAAGTAGCGTGGTCTGCAACGAGACGGACACGATTTCCGATTGGCTTTCCACCCGCTGGCAGGCCTGTCCCTCAGGAGGGCGGAAAGCTTCATAGCTATCTGGGTCTTACTTTTCAATCAAGAGGAGCACTACATGAAACTCAAACTTATCGCCCTGGCCGCCATGCTGGCCGCAGGTTCCGCCAACGCTGCCATCCTTGATGGCTCCTCCGCTGCCAGCGGTGGCAACGGCGAACTGTTCATGACCGTTCTCGACAGCGTCGGCCAGAAGTCCTACACCTTGGACCTGAACCTGACTATGAACGACTTCCTGGCAGGCATCGCCGTGTCCGGCGCGTCGTACAACTACGGTGCCGACGCCAATATGAGCAGCTTCCTGTCCATGGTTGCTCCTGCCGACAAATCCGGCCTGGTTTTCGCCATCGGTGCCATGGATGCCTCTGGCGCTACCGCCACCGACTTCCATCGCTACATCACCACCGCCAGCGTCATCGACGCCGCCACTGATACCAATTTCAACCTCAAGTTTCTGGGTGCCTCCGGCGCCCAGCTGCTGGCTGATACCAACACGCAGATTGGCGCCGGTGCTTCCGTCATCGTCACCGACCCGTCCTACATGTCCTACGCCGGCAGCGCCCAGTGGGGCAGCAACTGGGGTAGTGCATTCAACGGCGTCAGCACCGGCCTGATCGGCAACGATCTGGGCATGTACCTGCTTTCCCAGACCAGCGGTGCCTACGCTGTCCGCAACAGCGCTTCTGTTTATTCCGCGCTTGAGCAGGGCGGCAGCCAGGTTTTCGCCAATCTGGACATGAACGGCAACCTGACGATCGCCGCTGCGGTGCCCGAAGCCGAGACCTACGCCATGATGCTGGCCGGTCTGGGCCTGGTCGGCTTCATGGCCGCGCGCCGCCGTTCGATGATCTGAATGTGAGCGGCAGCAGGCCGGCGTGCCGGCCGCTGCCAATACTCGTGCTGAACCAGCGCTTGCGCTGACTGTTTGACCTTTTCGATTAATACGTTAACTCAAGGAAAACATCATGAAACTGAATCAAATTTCGCTGGCCGTGGCCGTTGCCCTGGCTGCGCCCACCGCCTTCGCTAACATTGCCCCCGAGACCGTTCCCGGCGTGCAGAAGATCGTCCTCTCCGGCGCGACCGCGCCCGATGGCTTCGTCGAGAGCTCGGTGAAGGAGATGTTGCAAGCCGGCACCATCAAGTCCTACCGTGACAATGCCAACGCCACGCTGGCTTTCCAGCATCAAGCCTGGTATGGCCTGGCCAAGGCCGGCATTCCCGGCGTGGCCGTCAATACGCCCATCCTGCTGGTCAAGCGCTCCAAGGGCGGCTCGGTCTGGGGTGTCGACCCGGTTGCGCGCGCTTCGCGCATCGAGTCGCTGGACTTCTCGGCCTGTACTGCTGGCGGCGCCGACCTGAATGGCAAGGTCTACGATTACTTCTGTCCGACCAAGGGTCTCGATCCCGAGAGCCCCAACTTCGCCAATCCCGCGCTGAACAACGGCGTGGTGAGCGATTTCGGCGTGTCCGACGTGTCGCCGGCGCTGTTCCAGGGGCCTTACAACGTCGAGTTCGGCCAGGGCGCGCTGACCTCCAGCGAAGTTGCCAAGCTGACCATCAAGCCGGTCAATACCGTGATCATGGGCCTGGTTGCCACCAACGACGTGCCGCTGACCACCGCGCTCAGTCGCGCCGACTACGGCAACATGCTTTCGGGCGCTGTTCAGGACTGGACCCAGATCGATGCCAGCCTCGCTGGCAACACCAACGTGGTCGTCTGCCGCCGCGTCAACGGCTCCGGCACCCAGGCCAGCTACAACTGGTTCTTCAACAACTTCCCCTGCGAGTCCGCCTTTAACGGGGCTGTGCCTCCGACCAGCATGTATGACGACAATGCCAACGGCATCGGCAGCGGCAGCGGCACCGAAAGCGATCCCTACCTGATCGATCCGGTCGGCGGCTACACCGTGGTCAACAACTCCACCTCCGGCGACGTGGCCAATTGCCTGAAGCGCGCGCAGAGCCACACCGACCACAAGATCAAGGCTGACAACGGCAAGTGGTATCAGGTCAACTTCAGCAACTCGGGCGATCCGTTCAAGGCCATTGGCGTACTTTCCGCTGATAGCTTCGGCAAGGAAAGCGGCTGGACCTACCGCAACATCTACGGTGCAGGCAGCTTCGCTCCGGCAACGCAGACTGCTTCGGCCGGCGCAACCGGTATCGCTCCGTCCAAGGCCAACCTGCTGTCCGGCGCTTGGGACTTTGCAGTTGAGCTCACCATGCAGTATCGCAACGCCAGCGTGACCAACGTGCAGGGTGATACCGTTGCCGCCCTGGCTGGTGTCAAGAAAGCTTTTGCAGACGAGTTGATCAAGCGTTCGGGCGACCCCGCCAAGATCGCGTTGAACACCAAGAACCCGGTCTACGCTGCGCTGCCTGACTTCTATGATCCCTTCGCTAATGCGACCAACGAAGCGCATACCGCAATGGGCAGCCACCAGGGCAACATGTGCAAACCGATGGTGCGCAAGTACTGATCGCTGAGTGTCATGCGGGCTGAGAAGCCCGCGGGCGGTGCAATGCCGCCTGTTTGAATCTCCACTCCCCGCCTGGCGGGGAGTGGCTTTTTCTGCAGGAGCCTTGCGCCATCGGTTTTGCGAAGCCGATGGCGCAGTGTTTCTTCGTTGTTTTTTTCGATCATTGAATTGCAATGCCCATGCTTCTGTCCCGTATGCCCTCTATTGCCACGTTGCTGCTGGCGATCTTTGCCATGCTCTGCTTTGTGCCGGCGCAGGCCGCCGAGGAAGGCCGCTTCGACCTGTTTGAAATCGTGGTGGAGGGCAATTCGGTTTTGTCGACTGCGCAGATCGAGAAAACGGTCTATCCCTTCCTGGGCGAAAACAAGAACATCGCGGATGTCGAGGCAGCGCGTACCGCCTTGGAGAAGGCCTACCAGAGCAGCGGTTACCTCACCGTGTTTGTCGATATTCCGGAGCAGAAGGTCCAGAACGGCGTGGTACGGCTGCGGGTGACGGAAGGCCAGGTGGAGCGCTTGCGGGTGACCGGTTCGCGTTATTACAGCCTGGGCGCCATCCGCGAGAAGACGCCCGAACTGGCCGAAGGCAGCGTGCCGTATTTCCCGGAAGTGCAAAAGCAGCTGGCTGCGGTGAACCGCGGCGGCGACCGCCGAGTGACGCCGGTGCTGCGCCCGGGGCTGTCGCCGGGCAAGGTGGAAGTCGATCTGAAAGTCGACGACAGCTTGCCGGTGCACGGCAATGTGGAATTGAACAACCGTTATTCGGCCGGCACCAGCCACACTCGTCTGAACGCCAACCTGCGTTACGACAACCTGTGGCAGAAGGAGCACAGCCTGTCGATCGGGATCCAGACTGCGCCCGAGAATACGGATGACACCTCGGTGCTCCTCGCCAACTACGTCTGGCCGCTGGACAGCGGCGATTACATGGCGGTTTACGGCCTGATTTCTAACAGTGATGTGGCTGCCGTGGGCGACGTGAATGTGATTGGCAGCGGCAAAATCTTCGGCCTGCGCTTCATCAAGCCGTTACGCGCCCGCGAGGGGTTTTTCCACACCCTGACCCTGGGCGTGGATTACAAAAACTTTAAGGACAGCGTCACCCTGCAGGGCGCCGGCAGCATCGACACGCCTATTTCCTACCTGCCGTTCATGTTTGGCTACGAGGCCACTCTGATGCATGGGGCGCAAAGCATGACCCAGTTCACTTCGGCGTTGAACTTCAACCTTCGCGGCTTGGCGGATGAGGAAGTGGAATGCGTGCCGGGGTTTTACATTAACGAGTTCGGCTGCAAGCGCTGGCAGGCCGAAGCGAACTACGCGTTTTTGCGTCTGGACGTCAAGCATACCCATACGCTCGAAAGCGGCTGGAGCCTGTTTGGCCGTCTGCTCGGTCAAGTCGCCAGCGGTCCGCTGATCTCCAACGAACAATTCAGTGCCGGCGGCGTGGACACAGTGCGCGGCTACACGGAATCGATCGCTGCCGGCGACAACGGCCTGGTCGCCGGCCTCGAGTTGCGTACCCCTTCACTTAGCAAGTGGACCTATGAACAGTTGGACGAGCTGACTCTGTTTGCCTTTGCCGAAGGCGCCAGTCTGAGCGTGCTCAAGCCGCTGCCAGGACAGATCGATCAGTACGACCTGTATTCCGCCGGATTGGGTCTGCGCTTCAAGGGCTGGGGCGGGGTGTCGGGCTATCTGGATCTGGCCTATCCATTTGAAACAATCAGTCAGGTGGAAGCGGGCGATACCCGCCTCAATTTCAGATTGGGCTATGAATGGTAAGCCGCAAACCAGCGGGGTATTGTCATCCCTTGAAGACAGACATGAGCCATACGACCATGGTTTCGGGTAACCGGACTAAAAACTAATCTTGCCCAACAAAATCGACGCGTGCGGCCATTAAAGTGCCGGCCGTCATCAGGAGAAGAGCATGAACCGCAACCGCTATCGGCTGGTGTACAACACGACTTCAGGCATGATGGTGCCGGTGGCGGAAACTGCGCGGCGACGGGTTAAACGCAGCGGCGCGGCGGCGGGTCCGGCGCTGGCGTTGTTGCTGGCGGCTTGTCCTGCGCTGGCTCAACAACTGCCTGTGCCCTGTGGTGGCGGCGCATGCGGCGTCAATCCGAACCCCACGGCCTTCGTTGGTAGCGGCGCGGCGAGCTATGCGGTCAATGGCGCCCATGGCATCGTGACCCAGACCACCAACCGGGCCATCCTCAACTGGCAGAGTTTCAACGTTGGTCGCGGTGGCACGATGGAATTCATCCAGCCCGGCGCGGGCGCGGCCACGCTGAACCGGATCTGGCAAGGCGACCCGAGCATGATCGCAGGGGCGCTCAAGGCCAACGGCCAGATTTATCTGGTCAACCAGAACGGCATCGTGTTCGCCAATGGTGCGCAGGTGAATGCGAACGGCGTGTTCGCTTCGACCCTGGACATCGACAACAACCTGTTCAACAACGGCATCCCCTCGAACCGCGACGCCGGCGGCGTGGCGGCCTTCTCCGCTGCGAGCGGTGCGGCGGGCGGCCTGGTACGGGTGGAGGAAGGCGCGACGCTGAAAACGGAAAGAGGCGGCCGGGTGATGCTGCTAGCGGAGAACGTGGAAAACCATGGCGTCATCGAAACGCCGGAAGGCCAGACCATTCTGGCCGCCGGGTCCAAGGTCTATCTGGCGGTGAGCGACGATCCGAACCTGCGTGGTTTTCTGGTGGAAGTGGACAGCCCCGACAGCGGCGGCGGCACGGCGACCAACGCCGGACGCATCCTGGCCGAGCGCGGCAATGTCAGCATGACCGGTCTCACCGTGAACCAGTCCGGCCGCGTTACCGCGACCACCTCGGTCAACCTCAACGGTTCGATCAGGCTGACGGCGCGCGACAGCGTGAGCGGTTTGCCGAAGGATTCTTCCAATCCCGAGGTGACGGTGCCGGTTGCAGCCCGCACCGGCACGCTGGTTCTGGGCGCGAACAGCACGACCGAAGTGCTGCCGGACGCGACCGACCTCAAGACGCTCACCGACGAACAGGTCTTCAACCGTTCGCGCATCGACGGCGTGGGCAAGACCATCCATGTGCAGGGCGGCGCAGTGGTGCACGCCACCAGCGGCGTGGTCGACTTGGCGGCGCAGGCCGGAGCGGTGTTCCAGAACGCGGGCGACGCCAGGGTCAATGACGTGCGCCTGCAGGTGGATGACGGCGCGCGGATCGATACTGCCGGCCTCGCCAATGTGGCGGTGGCGGTGGAACGCAATTACGTCGAAGTGGAACTGCGCGGTTCGCAGCTTGCGGATTCGCCGCTGCAACGCAACACCTTCCTCAACAAGAGCAAGGTATGGGTCGATGTCGAGAAAGGCACCAAGCTTGCCGATGTGTCGGCGGACATCGCCAAGCTGGAGCGCTCGGTGGCAGAAAAGAGCGCGACCGGCGGCAACATTGCGCTGCGTTCGGAAGGCGATATGGTGTTGCAGGCCGGGGCGACGCTCGACGTGTCCGGCGGCAGCCTCGCCTATCAGGCGGGCTATGGTCGCACCACCAAGCTTGTGCTCAATGGCCAGGCGGTGGATATTGGCGACGCCGACCCCGAGCAGGTTTACAGCGGCTTCGCAGACCGCTTCACCGTGTATGACGCAAAGTGGAACCAGACCCAAGTCTTCGATTTCGGCCAAGCCAACTATATCAGCGCCTATACGGCGGGCCGCGATGCCGGCACGCTCAGCCTGAAGGCACACAACCTGGTGGCCGACGCCACGCTGCTCGGTAAAACCACAGTCGGGACCTATCAGCGCACTCAGGCGCCGCAGGGCGGACAGCTTGCACTGACGTTGCTGTCTCAAACCGGGCTGCCGCTGACCAGCTTGCCTGACTTCAGTTTCGTCAAGTCGCGCACCGGTGCGGCAGCGACCGGCATCGATGATGCGTTGCCCGCCCAGGTGCAGCTGTCGTCCGAATTCATGTCGCAGGGCGGATTCGGCAAGCTGACCGTCAATACCAAGGGGCGCATCACGCTGCCGGAGGAAGTCACGCTCAATGCGGGCGACAAGGGCGGCGTCAGCCTCAGCGGTCGGCGGATCGATATCGACGGCGACATCCTGGCAGCCGGTGGTGAGATTGCGCTCAATACGGCGGTGAGCGAAAGCCAGGAAACGCCCGATGCCGCCGATTTCGGCCTCAACATCGGCAGCACAGCGCGGCTCGACGTGGCTGGCCGCTGGGTCAACGATCTGCCCGGCTCGGGGCCCGATGCCAACACGGGATCGGCGGTCATCGATGGCGGAGAAATCAAGCTGGTAGCCCATTCTGATCTGACGCTCGCCGAAGGCAGCGTGCTTGATGTCAGCGGCGGCGCCTGGGTGAAATCCAATGGCAAGATCAGCACCGGCGATGCCGGTTCCATCAATCTGGCGAGTGGCAGCTTCGGCCCGCAGGGCAACACGGGGCCGCTGATTTCGCATATTGCGATGGACGGCGAACTGCGCGGCTACGGGATGGAAAACGGCGGTACTTTGAGTATTGCCACGTCCAGCATCCACATGGGCGTGAACCCCGCCGGCACACCGGGCGAACTGGTGCTCGACGAAGGCTTCTTCGGTCGCGGTGGCTTTCGCGAATTCAATCTGACCGGCGTCGACGGCGTCAAGGTGGCGGACGGCTTCCAGCTGCGTCCGGCCCCGCTGTCGGCGCAACTCGCGCCCGGTTTCAGCCTCAAGCCCAGCGGCAGCGATATGGCCGTGCTGACTACCCTGCTGGCCTTGCCGGCGGATTATCGCGCCCCCACCCGGGTGAGCCTCACTGCCAGCAATACATCCTACGGCGATGTGCATGTCGGCGAGGACGCGTCGATTCGTGTCGATCCCGAAGGCGAGGTGGTGCTTTCCGCCAACCATCAACTCACCGTGCTGGGCACGGTCGAGGCAGCGGCCGGTCGTATTGAGCTGACACAGCCCAAGCTGGCGGACGCCGAAAAAGCGGTGGACTATTTTGAGCCTGGCCGCTCGATTTTCCTTGGAAAGAACAGCCGTTTGCGGGCCACCGGCTATTACCGCGCCGAACCCAATGCGCAAAATCTTCGCAAGGGAGACGTTCTCGACGGCGGCAGTGTTGTCATCAAGGCGGACAAGGGCTACTTGGTGACGCAGGCGGGTTCACAGATCGATGTGTCCGGCACCCAGACCACGCTTGATATTGCGGGGGGCAATGGTCTGGCGGCGACACCGGTGGCGAGCAATGGCGGCTCCATTGTGCTGGCCGCGCGCGAAGGGATGATTCTCGAAGGCGGGCTGCATGGCCATGCAGGCGGCAATCAGGCGCAGGGCGGTAGTCTGAGTATTGCGCTGGTGCGGGGCCTTGACTGGTTCATCCCCGCCGGAAATCCGCTCGAAATTCCGCTTAACAGCCAGCGCGTCGTCACCCTGCAGGCTGCGCCCACCTCGCTCACCAGCGTGATGACCGCAGGCGACGCACTGGATACCGCCACGCGAAATGGCCAGGCTCAACTGGCGCAAAGCCAGGTGCAGGCGGGCGGCTTCGCCGACCTCAGCCTGCAAAGCCAGGACCGTATCGCCTTCGCCGATACGCTCAATCTGAATCTGGCCGGACGCCTGAGCCTATATGCCGTGAATCTGTCGGCGGAAGGGGCCGCGCAGACCCGCATGACGGCGGCGTCTGCGATTATTGGCAATCCAGATGTGAAACTTCAGGGAGAGTTTCTGCGCAGCGACGCTAGCGGCGGCGCAGGCACGCTCACCGTCAACGCAGGCCTGATCGATCTGGTTGGCCACAGCAGCTTGCAAGGTTTTGGCGAAACGAATCTGGTTAGCCAGGGCGATATCCGCGTGCGCGACACTGTGTATGAAGTCGAGATCGACACCATAAAGTCCTATCGTCACGACGGTAGTCTGGTCACTGGCGGCGACCTGAATCTGGCGGCGCGCCAGATTTACCCCACCAGCCTCGCCGACTATGCAATCGAGATTCACAACAACCCCACCGGACGCATCACCTTCACGTCGACCGGTAGCGACGGCCAGGTGCTGTCGGCGGGCGGCAAGCTCAGCTTCGCGGCGCCCTTTATCGAGCAGCGCGGCGCGATCAAGGCGCCGTTCGGCGAAATCGCTTTGCGTTCCGAAACGATCAGCCGTGTCACACATTCGTTCGGCAATAACGGACTGCCCTCAGGTCTGACTGATTCCGTATCGCTGACGCGCGCCGCCATGCCGAACGGCGAGGTGACGCTGGCAGACGGCAGCCTCACCTCGGTATCGGCGGAAGGCCAGATCATTCCCCTAGGCATGACCGAACTGTCGGGACGCGACTGGATCTACGATTTCGGCACGTTCAAGAAACAGCTGGCCAGCGCACCGGAAAAACAGATCGTGCTCGACGGCGACACTGTCACGCAGGCAGCCGGTGCGCGCATCGACCTGTCGGGCGGCGGCGATGTGTACGCCTATGAGTTCTTCAAGGGGCCGGGCGGCTCGCGCGACATCCTGCTGCCGCAAAACAGCGAAGGGCTTTACGCCGTGCTGCCCGGTCTCGACAACGCGTTCGCGGCTTATGACCAGCAGATTTACCAAGGGCTGGAAAACTGGAATCCGGGTGCAAGCGTGCAGTTGCTGGATAGTACGCAGGGCTTGGCGGCCGGCAACTACGTGTTGCTGCCCGCGCGCTATGCTTTGCTGCCCGGCGCGTATCTGGTGCGGGTGCGCGCGCAGGCGTCCGATCAGGTTCAGGGTCAGGTCGCCACGCTGCCTAATGGCGCCACCTGGGTGGCGGGCTACATCGGCACCTCGACGGCATCCGGCGACGTGTTGCATGGTGCGCGCACGGCCACCATCGAAATTCGCCCTGGCAGCGTCGCCCGCCAGTACAGCGAATATTTGAACAGCACCGCCAGCCAGACATTTGCCCATGTGGCCGGTGCGCAGCTGCCGGGGGATGCGGGACGGTTGTCCATCGGTGTCGGTAGCAGCCTGACGCTGCTCGGCGACCTGCTGGCCGGCCATGCCGACGGGATGCGTGGCGCCGAGGTGGATATTTCCGCCGACAAGCTCGCGGTGACCTCCAGCGGCGCCAGCTACGGCGCGGGGTACGTGACGCTCAGCGTGGATCAGCTCGACAGCCTCGACGCGTCCAGCCTGTTGTTGGGCGGCAGCCGCAGTGCGGACGGCGATCGGGTGCGGCTGACGCAGCGCAGCGACGAAGTCGTGATCGCCAACGATGCCGATCATGTGCTGGCCGCGCCGGAAATCATTCTGGCTGCACGCGACACCGTGAAACTGGAAGATGGTGCGGTGGTGGCGGGCGACGGTGAATTCACCGGCCAGGCCAAGGATATTGTCGTTGTCGATGCCTCCGGCAACGGCGACGGCGCGCTGCTGCGCGTATCCACTGGCGATCAGGTTGCGCTCACGCGCGAATCCACCAGCCGGACAGACGGCGTGCTGGACGTGGCGGTGGGCGCGACTGTCCGCGGCAAGTCGGTCATCCTCGACGCCACGCTGGACAACCGTACCCTCGGCCAGGTGGAACTGCCGGCCAGCGGCGGTGCCCTGACGCTGGGCGCGACGCGCATTTCGTTGGTGGGAAACGGCACCGCCGTCGCCACCAGCGGGCTGGTGTTCAACCAGGATCGTCTGGCCGAGCTGGGCAATCCGGCTCAGCTGCTGCTGCGCAGCTACTCGACGCTGGACATCTATGGCAACGTCGATCTGGGCAGCAGCGCGCTGGAGAGCCTGGCGATTGAGGCGGCAGGCATCATGGGCATCGGTGCGGCGGGGCAGACCCCCACCCTGCAGGCGGATACCGTGCGTTTTGCCAACCCCGACAACATCGACGCCGCCACAGCGTTTGCCGCGACACCCGGCGCAGGCGATCTGAGCGTACAAGCGCGCAATGTGGAACTGGGCGAGGGCGACTTCACGCTGCGCGGTTTCGATAGCGTGAACGTAACGGCGAGCGGGCAGGTGCAGGGTTTGGGCGGCACCTTCAAGACCGAGGCCAGTGCAGGTGCGGCGGGTAACGTCAACCTGAACGCCAGCCGCATCACCGTAGCGGCGGGCGCCGACCAGACCCTCTCGGTGGCGGGTGCGCTGGTCACGGCCCAGCCCGCTACGCTGGCCACGCTGCCGGCTGCTGAACTGGGCGGCAAGCTGCAACTCGCCGCCACGTCGATCACGCATGGCGGCCGCATCGACATGCCCGCCGGGGTGGTCGAACTGCGCGCGGAAACGGGCGACATCACGCTGTTGTCCGGCAGCGAAATTATCGCCGGCGGGGCCAGCGTGGACTTTGCCGATACGCAGGCGTTTGCGGCAGGCGGCGCGGTAAACCTGACGGCGGTGCAGGGCAAAGTGACTGCACAGGCTGTCTCCAACATCG
>Ga0156726_1084_pt5 | contig 15065 bp, 16 predicted proteins | sample RifOxyD1_FD_112055 | JGI IMG/M metagenome (GOLD analysis project Ga0156726, IMG submission 112055) | Hydrogenophilales bacterium RIFOXYD1_FULL_62_11
CCGACGGGTGCGGCAGTCCCTCCAGGACGCGATCGCCATCGAGCACGCCAGTGCTGGCCAGGTGGCGCAGCGCCGCGGCCGGCTCGCGGCCCAGCGGGATCCACACCGCATCCGGCAGCGCCCTCGCCTCCTCGGCCAGCCACTGGTCGACCATCCCCAGCAGGTAGGGCGTTTGCGTGATCGCCGGCGCGCCGGAGTAGTTCGACTCACCCGACAGGACCGGGTAGCGCAGGGCGGAGGTGTAGTGCACCAGCCCGCTCGAGGCGCCGAACAGCTCCTTGCAGGTGTCCAGCCCCAGGGCGCGCTGCAGGCCCACCGAATCGAGCATGTCGACCAGGGACGTGCGCATGGCGCCGGAGAAGCTGGCCGTCTCCTTTGCCGCCCTCAGGCTGTCCTCATCGGACGCACCGCGTGCCAGGTGGGCGCCCAGAACCTGCAGTGCCACCACGGCCTGGCTCTGCCCAGGGGTGATGCCCACCAGCACCACCCGCGCCTGGCGGTTGATGTGCTCGAAGGGGGCGTAGTAGGTCGATAGCCGGCCGTGGCTGGAGATCCGGAAATCGGGCATCAGGATGCCGGAGAACCGGTGTTCGAGGACGGCGTCGCGGAACTGGTCGAGCATGCAGGGATCTCGAAAGGGGTCGGCGGCCAGGCTCAGCGGTCCAGCGCTTCCAGGCGCTTGGCGATCTCGCGCTTGCCCAAGCCCCGCAGCTCGATCATGGCCGCGACGCTGGCCTTGGACGGGGTGACCCCCTTGTTCTCCCAGTTGTAGACCGACTGGCCGGTCGCGCCTACCAGCGTGCCGAAGTCCTCAGCGGACAGGCCGGTGCGCTTGCGCAGGGTGCGGATCCCCGCCTGGGTGATGCGGCCGCGCGGGCCGGCATCGGCCTCATCGCCGGCGGCGGGCTTGGCCGGACGCGCGGTTGCACGCGCCTGCTGGCGCACCTGCTGCTCCAGCTCACGCAGGGAGCGCTTCAGCGCGGCCGCGTCGCTGCGCAGCTTGGTATTGGCCTTCTTGAGCGGCTCGATCTGCGCCTTGATCTCCTTGCGGGCCAAACGGGCGATCTCGCTCTTGAGGACTGCGCCGATATTGCTCATGCGTGCACCTGGTCATAACTCCGGAATTGGAGGGTTGGGGGAACGCTATCACGCGGCTATGGACGAAAACGCGCATGCCGCCGTCCAGCATGGGCATTGCGGCGTGTATTCCGGAGGCGTGGTGATGCAACTTTCGAGGCGTGGTGGATGCGTTGAAATGGACCCGACCACTCACTCTGCTGCAGATCCTATGGCTTCCGAGACCCTGTTCGTCACCTGGTTCGAGCACGCCACCCAACAGCACAAGCCTGACGTCCGCATCGAGCGGGAAAAGGGTTCGCGCAAGCTCAAGGTGACCTGCAGTGGCGTGCCTTCAGCCCTGGATGTCACGTCCGGTGGGTTGGCCGTGGGCGAGGAATGTGACAACGCCATGGCCCTGGCCATGCTCTTCTCCAAGGTGTGCGGGCACATGCAGGGTGCAGGGTGCCGGCAGACCATCCGGCGTGGCGACTTCAACTGGGCCGACCAGCTCAAGCCCGTAGCTCCTCCGCCGCTAGTCACGGGCTCCAGCGCTACTGCTGCGGCCGTGTTCTGACGTTGAAAGGTGTTAGCCGCCAACTTTCGCAGCGCCCGCACTGGGCTTAAATGGGGCATCGCAAATGCAGGCCTAAAACCATGCCCTCTGTCGAGATCTTCAGCGCGATGTTCAAGAACGCCGCGCAGCCATTCCCCATCTGTATCGAAGTCGAACGCAGCTCTGTAAAGGGCATGCTGCTGGTCACGACCGACGCGCTGGAACTCGACCTCCCGGCCCACGAGTTGCAGCTGGGCGAGCCGAGCAATGACCCCGCAGAGCTCGAAGCCCTGTTCGGAAAACTCACGGCCGAGATCACAGGAAGGGGCTACACCCTGGCCAGCACTCGCGGCAACGCCAACTGGTCCGCCACGCTCAACAAAGCGCCACCGCCATTGGTGTCCTTGCCGGACACCCTGATGCCAGCCGTGTTCTGACGCCGTCAACTTTCGCAGTGGCGCCACTGGGCTTGAATAGGCCATCGCTCCCATCGACATCCGCCATGGACTCAGACGAAATCTTCAGCGCCGTTTTCCTGCACGAGTCGAAACCATCTCCGGCGATCGTGCACATCGAACGGGGCGGCAGGCTGGGGACGCTGATGATCACCGGCACATCGAGGACGCTGGAGCTCGAACTCACCGACGCCGATTTGGAGCTTGGCCAGCCGAGCGACAACCCCAGTCAGCTCGCAGCGTTGTTCGACCTGATTGAGGACAAGCTTCAGGCCGACGGATACACCCGGTCCGGCGCTCGCGGAGACAGCAACTGGCGCGCCCTGCTCGGCCTGACCCCACCACCGCCATTGGTGGCGACGGGTGCCTCCTACGCCGCCGTGTTCTGACCGCGCACGACCTACCGCTAACTTTCCGGGCGACTGCTCCGTGGTGATATGGAGTCCAGTCCCACGAGATCCCGCTCATGCGTTTGCAGACCTCCACATTCTCGAGCCTCGGCCAGCCCGACATCGGGCTTTCGGTGGTCGAGTACGCACAAGGTGAAATGACCGCGGTGAAGCACTCCTTTCCGGCCGAGCGCATGGCTGAAGCTGCCCAGGTGTTGGGCAAGAAGGTAGAGGAGAGCACGCCCATCGGCGGCGGCGTAAGCACCTGCAAGGCCACGACGGCCCAGCTTTTCGACCGCGCTGAGCAGCTGATCCGATCCTGGGGGTACGAGCGATCCGACGGGTTCTTCCAGCCCGACTGGGTGCAGCGCCACCTGCCGGTCCCTCCCCCGTCGCTGGCACCCATGGCCGGCGGCATGCAGGCGGTGTTCTGATGTCCTCCTCGAACTGGATCTTCAACAACGGTACGGGCCACATCGTGTTATCGGTGTCCGAGCAGGACATTGACGGCGAGTCCTTCTGCACCCCCGAGCTGTCGGTCGAGGGTGATGAGGCGCTCTTCATCGAGCTGCAGATGAAGCACAAAGGCTTTGGCGCCATGTGGAGCGGACCGGGCCGCCGGCGCAACGTGGCCAAGCACCTGTGCGCCGTGCACCAGGATCTGGTCACGGGCGGGTTCGAGCTGGTCCAGTTCGCCGGGTGGCCAGCGTGGCAAGAGTTCATCGAGCGCGCGATCGCCGACGGCCTGCCGCTACCGAAGGTCGAAAGCAGCGGGCTCCAGCAGGTGGCCAGTGGTGCCTCCGCCGCGGTGTTCTGAACTCGCCACTCCGGCGCAGTATTCGGCCAACCGTGGGTGATTTGACGCCGGTTGGACGGACACCTGACCGGCCTGGTCTGCTGCAATAGCCACCTTGAAGCGCATAGCGCCTCGCTTACCCAGAAACTGCACATGATCGAAGTCCCGTTCGTCCCGACTAAGTACGAGCTGGGCATCCACGATGCGCGCAAGGGCATTGCCCCGTACGGGCCCGACCTGGCCACCACGGACGACTCCTACCGTGCAGGCGTCCTGGCGGGCACCCGAAACGGCCGGCGCGCGGCCCAGGATGGACTGCATTGGGAGCCCCAGGCGCTGGGCCGGCACCTGGCTGGTGTCGTGGTGGATCTGCAGACCGACCTCGATGTCTCGATCCGCTCGCTGCACATCGTGGCCGAACAGGTCCTGACGCCGGCCGATGTCGGCCGAGCCATCAGCATTGCCACTCAGCACCTGCAGGCGAAGACCGCTTGATCCGCGACCGTTCCCCTGAAGCGCTCCGCCGCGCATCACGCGGCAGGCAGGCCGGAGTGGAACGCGTGCGTCCGCTCCATGTCCCAGTCCGGCATGGACAGACTGACGTGAGCTCGAGGGAGCTGTCCGCCTTTGAATCGGCGCTCTGCGGGATTGTCCTGGCCCTTGCCTGTATCGCATTCCCCGCGGCGCTGGCTGTGCTCGCCCTGCTGGTGGGTGCAATCGACGCTGGCACGTTCAGCGAGCTCTTCCGCTGATGGCAGAGGCCAACCCGCCCCGAAATAGGGCCGGTTAACCGGACACCTGGTCGCGTGGGTCTGCTGCAATGGCGCCTTGGAAGCGCCCGCGCTCCGTCGCTGCTGCAGAAGCCCTATGTTCGAGATCGCTCCATCCGTTGCCAGCCAAGCCTGGTCGCACACGCAATCGATGTTGACGCCCTTCCGAGCCCTGGGGCTTCCTCCGTCCGCCCTGCATTTGTTCCCTCTCCAGTTCGGGCTGGCCTCATGGACCGGGCGGACATTCGTCGATGGCAAGTGCCACGTCGCCGACTTCACGCCCAGTGACTGGCGTACGACCGTCTCGGGCCGGTTGACCGAAGATGGCGAGCAGCGATTCGTTCGCCTGACGTTGTCCGGTCAGCACGATGGGTACCTGATCGACGAAGAATGTGAGGTCTGCGGCCCCGTGCAGGCCTGCGAGCATGTGCGCCAGTTGTACAAGGCGTGTGTCGATGCGCTCGATAACAAGTCCATCATCGTCCACCGCAGCGGGGGGTGGTCGCTGGCCGACGAAAACTTGACCAGGGCTCAAGACCACACGTTGTGGTGGTACCCATCCAGCATCACGGGGGATGCGCGCGTCATCGTGCCCGAGCTGAGTCAGGACATGATCCGCAGTACGGCCAGCCAGGTTCATGCCCATGAACACCAGCCGGGCAAGGTCGTGCTGCAGATCCGATCCATGCACGCCGATGATGACCAGGGCCCCTTCGCCGAGTACTACCTGCAGTCACGGTGGGTCGAGGGCGCTTGGCCCTCCAAAACTGCAGTTGGGAATGAGCTTGAGCGGTTGCTGCCCCTGGCCGAACGTCCATGGTTCAGATCGTTCGATGCGATCGACTTGCCACTGGGTCGCCTAAGGCACACGCGCTTGGCCCAGTCTCTGGACCTGCAGAGCGTCCACGTACTTGAGCGTGCCGCCCAGGCTGGACGACTGATAGGTCGCGATATGAAGCCCGTAGAGTGGTGCGAGCTGGACGGGCCACTTGGCAGCTGGCACCAACTGGAGGATGGTCGAATCAAGCTCCAGGTCCCCGGTCGCGGGCGACATTGGATCCATCAGGAGGCCAATCTCGTGATGGATGTGCCATCCGGCCGGGTGATGAAATTGCACGAAGACCAGGTCGCGATGGCGCATGAGGCATCGCGCTGGCCGGCGATGACGCCGGAGCAGGCATGGGACATGGACCGCCTCTGGGACAGCGAACCCGCTTTGGCGCTTATCCCCCGCCCGACATCCCTTCCTACCCTGACCCGCAGCGCAGAATCCGCCTACAAGGTCCAGTTTGGCTGGCGCAACGGCAGGCGAATCAAGGGCGGGAGAATCAAAGGAAGGGGGCAGGTTCTTCAGCTTGCGCTTCGAGTTGAGGGCGAATTGCAGCCGCTGAATGGACCTGCTCAAGGCCTGATCAAAGCCAAGGTGGGTCGTATTGCCTTCGAGCGCGACCTGGATCTCGAAGATGATCTTGACCGCTTCCTGCACTCCCAAGGCTTCACTGATGAGCACCCGGGACAGTGGTTCCGTCCGTTCAAGCAAGTGCCCAGCCTGAAATCCACGGACCTGTTCATTCACAGGCTTCTTCAAAGGTTCCAGCATCGCTTTGAACTTGATCCGGACGCCGCTCCGCCCCTGCTTCCTGTTGATGCGGACATGCAGCCCATCGTCTGGGGCCTGGCCAATGATCGCGGCGCCGAGAATGGCTCTTACCAGCTGACAGCGCAGGTCGGCGGTCGTGAATTCCTGCTCAGCGAGTGCTATTCGCTTCGGCCAAGGCTGGTCTGGGTGGGAGGAGAGGAGGCCGTAGACGATCCGGAATCCGCGCAGGCTGGGCTTTGCCGTCCAGCCCATTGTGATGAGGAGGCCCCAGCGGAGGTGCTCGAAGCGTATGCCCAGGCGCAGGCCTCGCGCTTATCCGAAAGCGTATTCGACGTCGAGGATGCCTACGCCGAGGTTTGCAGGGATCGGCGGGAGGATGGCGTTGTCATCATCGAACCAGATGCGCTCGTTTTTGACGTGGAGCACGACGTCGTTAAGCAGCCGGCACCCCTGACCGAACAGGAGTGCCGGGAGATCGACGCCGCCCTTTTTAGTGCTGAAGGCATCGTGGATCCTCCCTGCCTGCTCAATGGCGGTGGCGCCGATGATCAGCCTGCTGTCCCAGCTGGACTTGAAAAGGCCATGTCCTCGCTCAACCCTGACACGCAAGAGGCGTGGATGATCGAAGTGATCCCTTTGCCACTCGATGGAAAGTACAGGGGCCACACTGTCCTCGTGCCGGGCTCAAGCAAGCGCGACCTGGATGCCCTCAAGCGGCGCGTCAAGATCCATGCGCGGGTGACGCTGGACCAGCTGCGAGACCTCGCTGACCGCGTGAACTGGGATCCTGCTGCGCTCCAGCTGCTGCGCTCCTAGAGGTGCCGCTGTAGCGCGCATACGGTCAAGACCGTCCTCATGTCCCGCTCAACAGAGGAATCCTTGGCTGCTGCGGGCTGATCCCGCTGGACACGACGACAGAGCAGGGGTAGCTTTGCACCAGGCGCATGCAGGCGCCTGGCACCCGTCTCGACGAAGCTGGCAACGGCACTGCGGCTGATCTGATGCACCCATGGCCTTCTTCCTCTGGCCTTGGATGTAGCGACTACGGGTGGCGCTGCAACGGGGCCGGGAGAAAGAACCGCCATGCAAAGCGCACCCTCGCTGCCGTCCACGCTGGACGGCCTGAAGCGACAAGCCAAGACCCTCCGCCGCTCGAACGCCGACCTCACCCACGCTGAGGCGCTTGATCGCGTCGCGCGGATGATGGGCTTCAACAATTACCCCGATGCCCAGCGGCGCCTATCGTTGGTGGCGCCGCGGCCCACCCCTGTTTACGAGGCTTTCCTGTCGGCCTACTGGCGGGAGCGCACCACAGCTCGACCGCGCCCAATGGGCCTGGAGACGCTCCGGGTGCAGCTTTCAAAGCCCCTCGCATCGCTCCTCAGCCGCCACGAAGTCGATAGCGCACGTAATCTGGAGCACTTCCGGCTCGTGGAGGAAGATCATCTCGAGCGCCGCGGCGACCTCATGCTCGATCAGATCGATGTGAGGCACAGCCTTGGACGCTCGGCTCGAACTCTGCTCTTCCTCCAAGCTACAGGGCTACGGCCGGCTACGACACGAGCACAACGCAAGGCGTGGGGTGCTGACCCGCTGCCTGAGCGGGACCACTACTCGTTCTGGATCGATCCTTCGACAAACGGGGTCGTGATGCTCGACGAGCCCTACCCCCACGTCGACGTGCAAGCGCGGGCCAAGTGGGCCGCTGCACGCGGCATGCAGATACTCGCGCCTGACTGGGATGGTCTTTATAGCCCCGGGAACTCCAAGCCCTACCTGGTGGGGAAGGACGGCGAGCTCCTGAAGCGGCTGGCTGCGGCGCTGGAGGTCCCGGATCTATTCTCAAAGACGTCCTGGATGGGTACCTCATTGCCATACCGAGACCGCTTCGTGAGTCCAGCGCGCCGAGCGAAGGGCAAACCAGCCAGTGCTCGGACAATGCCGGCCTATCGAGGCTCTGTGCGCGCTGGTGCGATCGCGTACGGAGGTGAGCCAGGCTACAAGGGGAAGTGGCGGCCCGAGGTGCCCATGCCCTTCGAGCTGCACGAGCAGGCCAGCAAAATTCTCCAGGGCACGAGTTTCAACGATGTACCGATCCGTGGGGCCAATCTGATCGACCAGGTGCGATCCGACCTGGAGGACTGGGTGCTGGCAGAGCATCCGCTCCTCATGGATCAGCGGCACGACATCTACTACGGCGGCCGAGCCGAGACATTGTCTACGGATGCACGCGGCGCGCTGGTGCGGCTGAAGATGATCCTCGAAGAAGGCTATGCCGACTGCCCGCCGCGTCGCCAGATGCTCCAGAAGATCGAGAAGGTGCTGTCCATGATGGATCGCTGACGATTGGGTGTAACCGGCCGCAACGTAGGGCTGGTTGCAACTTCTGACGGCGGTGGGGGTGTGGTGCAATGCCACTCCCCTCTCATTCCACACGGACGACCTATGTCCACAACCTTCCGCCGTCTCGCCGCCGCACTGTGCTTTGGCTTCGTCATCACGGTCGTGTCCATCGTGGCCATGTCCATGGTCCAGTCCCGTCTTGTACCCGCTCAGCACGTAGGGCGATTGCGGTCCACTCAGTCCTCTGCATCGGTCGCGCCGACAAATGTGCGCAGCCGTCGGCGCGTGAGATCAGGACTCGCCGGCGTCTATCAAAGACGCCGGCATGAAGCTCAAGCTGGTCAGTTGCAGTAGGTCGTGCTTCCGATCGTCTGGCAGGTGGTGCCATCGGAGCCGTAGGTCGTATTGCCGATGCGCTGGACGCTCGTCCCGTCAGAGTTGTAGAGCGTGTTCCCGATCTGCTGGGACGAGCTGCCATCGGAGTTGTACGTCGTGTTGCCAATCCGCTGGGCGGAGTTGCCATCCGACCCATAGGTCGTATTGCCGATTTCCTGCTGGCTGGATCCGTCAGAGCCGTACAGGGTGTTGCCGATGCTCTGGTAGGACGTGCCGGACTGACCGTGGATGGTCTGGGCCATGGCGGCGGGCGATGCAACCAGGGCGATGAGCAGTGCAGCGGTGGACTTGTTCATTCGAACTCCTTCTCTTGGGAATGGTTTAGCGCAGATATTAACGGCCTGAACTAGGAATACTGGAGGGGCCTCAAGCAGCGGGTTGTTCGTTGCGCCGTCGGCAGGACCTCGGTGCCGGCGGCCGCATGAGCATCAGCCTCAGTCAGGCCCGTTCGCCAGGTGCTCGTCGATTCGCGGCAGCAGCCGGTCCGGCATGTCGTCGTCGTGCGTATAGACCTGGCGCACTTCCTCAAGCAATGCGTTGGACGCCTTCAGCTGCTCGGCAAGCCGATCGTGCGCGCTCTGCCACTGCGTCGCCCGTACCTTCTCAAGCGCGAGACGGTCCTTGGTGGACAGCTCAGTCATGCCCTTCTCCTGTATTCGAGCCCCTGACAATGGTCCAGCCTGCCACGGCCTCGCGCACCTCGTGCAGCTTCAGCACCCGCGGCTGGTGGTAGGGATCTGCCGACAGGCCTTTAGCCGCTCCGATCTCCTCGTCGAACCATGCAAGGACCTGGGCCTGGCTCATCACCGCGCGTGAGACGCCCAAGCAGACCCGGGCACCTGCCCTTGCCTTCTCCTGATGCTTCCTGTGACAGGCGATCAGGTGGGTGTTGGACAGGTAGAGATCGCTCTCCTCGTCGAACTGCGGATTTCTGCTCCTCCGCATGAAGTTGGTCAGCTTGTACCGCTCACCGCAATACGGGCAGGGGCCCACCATCCTGTCCCCGCTGGACCTGCCCATCAGCCAGCCCCTCGGCCAGGCACAAGCTTCGCCAGCGCGGCCAGTGCGCGCTCGCGCGCAACGCCAATGTTGGCGCAGTTGGTGCACGGCTGGATCTCGCAGACATCGCAGGTGTCCGGCGGCCGCGCACGGGCCGCAGCTTCCAGCGCGGACAGCACCGTCGGATCCACTCCGGCGGCCGGCGGCGCCTGCTCGGCCAAGGCCCGACCGGACGCGGCGCGGCATGCCTCGCAGTTCGGGTCGATGCTGAAAGAATACAGCTGCCGGGGCCTGAGGGTCGTGCGGCTCACCTCGCACATCCGCACCTCAATCGGCGAATCTGCCGGCGGCTGTCGGCGCGGGATGTCGGCCATGTCCGGCGCGGCACCGCCCAGGGCTACCAGCCGCGCGGTCGCCTCGTTGCGGGCTACATCTGTATGCGTCGGCGCGCTCACTGCAGCACGTCCTCTTCCGTGGTGAGGGCATAGCGCGCCGGGCGGCCGCGGCCGTCGGCATCGATCACGCGCCCAAGAACCTTCGCCGGGAAGTGGGCCATGAAGTCGGTGTAGCCACAGCCGTGCCAGGTGTCCTCGGCCTTGGTGATCGAAGGGGTGACGTGCTGGGAATACACGGCGGCCTTGAAGACGTCCCGGGTCACCTCGAGCATGCCTTCCAGCGCCATGGCCTCTGCCTGCTCGCGATTCGGGCGCGACAGGGTCGCGGGTGCGGCCGGCGGCGCCGGCGGCGGCGGGCCGTAGTCGTCGTCGAGCCAATCGGTAGCGTGCGTGTACATCGGGGATCCTTCGTCTGGTTGGGTACGACCAGCACGCTACCCATCCGGACGCGCTGCAAAAGTTATCCGCGCCCCACTCAAGCACGCCTGAGGATTCGTCGCGCGCAATCCATACTCGGACTCTCCAACTTTCAGCTGCGTTCTCATCTGTCAGCGTGGGTAGGCGCCGGGGCACCGTCCCTGCGGCACCTATACTCACCACAGCATGCATTGGCACCGCCGCCAGGCGCGCCGATCAAAGGGGCCAATATGGGCATGGACAAGTTGACCTTGAGCGGGGTCGCGCTGCGCGTCTCGCAATACTTCCGCGACTTCCTCGAGACCGACTTCAAGCGCAGCCGCGCACCGCGGCGCCAGGTGGTGACTACCACCGACAGCGGCTTCCGCGCCGGCATGCGTGCGTCGCACTTCCCCGCCCTGGAACGTGACCTCTGGGCGCAGCTCGGCCGCAAGACCGAGACGGGGATGACCCTGCAGATCCGGCCCGGACGCTACACCCGCCCCATCAGTCCGGCGCTGGCCAGCATCATCCGCGAGCAGGTCAATGCCGTTCCCGACAGCGCGATCCTGACCATCCGCGAGCAGGTGGTGCGCAAGGCCGAGTTGAGCATGGCGCTGGGCACCGACGATCCGGAGGCCTGGATCGGCAAGCAGCTCGATGACCTGGAAGCCGCCGCCGGCGAGCACATCGTCGATCCGCTCATCGCCCACCTGGATGGTCCGCTGCGCAACCAGGCGTACTGGGTGATGGACACCCTGCATTCCGTGCGCGCCGAACTGCTGGCGCTGGTAGTGAGCCCGCTGGCCACGGTTCTGCCCGATGCGCTGGCCAAGGCCCTGGCGACACGCTCCATCGAACCGGTGCAGGAGGCCGTCGACGGGTTCCTGATGCCTGATGCCGTCCGGGACGGACTGCGCACGTTCTTCGAGGGCTTCGTCGCCGCCGACGGCTACACCGACTTCCGCGACCTTGAGACCTACGTCAGCACGGGCGACGGCCTTCAGCTCTACCTCTACGTCGGCACGCTCCGCCACCGCGACAACACCTACCCGCTGTTCTTCCTGCCGGTGAACGTCTCGCGCAGCGGCGACGGCGGCACCTACGAGCTGGAGATCGTCCCCCACCTGTACGCTCACCGCGCCGCGATCGACTACGTGGCCCAAGAGCTTGCCGCCGCGATGGGCCGGCCCTTCGACAGCCCGATCAAGGACCGGCTGACCTACGTCGCGCCGGAGCTGACCGTGTTCGAGACCGCGCGGCCGCTGTTCAACCGAATCGCGCACGCCCTGGACCTGGGTGGCCAAGTGGAGCTGGGACACGCCGGCGGCCAGGCCAAGACCGCCTCGGTCACCCTATCCAGTGCCCTGTACCTGGCCGCGTTCGATCGCGCCGATGAGGCGCTGCTCAACGACTACGAAGAGATCATCGACCAGTTCAAGCGCGGCGGCTCCCAGGTGGTGAACCTGTTCGAGGGGCTCGTCGAGGGGGTTCTGACGGGCAATACGCCGTCCATCCGCGCCGACATCGAGCGCGACTGGGATGCCCTGCCCCTGGTGGACCGCGTCGTCTTTGATTCGCCCATTCCGATGAATGAGGAGCAGCGCAAGGTCCTGATGGCGGTGCGCAACCCCAACGGCAAGATCGTGGTTGTGGAGGGTCCGCCCGGGACCGGCAAGTCGCACACCATCACCGCCATCGCCGCCGACTGCGCTTTCAACCAGCGCACGTGCCTGGTGCTCTCGGACAAAAGCGAGGCGCTGGACGTCGTCGTCGACAAGCTCACCGAAGCCATGAGCCGGGTGCGCCACGACCCCCACTTCCCCAACCCGATCCTGCGCCTGGGCCGCGAATCAGCGAACTTCCGCAAGCTCACCGCCAATGCGGCCGTCACCCAGGTGGCCCAATACGCCGCCGCCACCCGCGCCAACCGCTCCCGGATCGAGGCCGAGCGCGAGGGGATGAGCGTGGAGCTCAAGCAGGCCATCGACCAGACGGTGGAGTTGTACGGCAAGGTCGAGCTGACCGAGCTCAAGCACATGCACGAGTGCGAGGCGCAGCTGCTCGAGCGCGCCCCGGAGGTGCTGGCCCAACTGCAAGCGGTCGAGGATGAGGCGCTGATCGCCGAGCTGGCCCCGATCGAGCCGGTGCTGGGCGACATCCAGTCCTATCTGGCCGGGATCTTCGCCGCCGGCGTCGCCGATGCGGCCGCACTGCGATCGCGCGTGCGCCTGGACATGGTCCTGCACCGGTTCGCCGCCGAGCGCCGGCCGCGCGGCTGGGACCTGTTCGAGTCCCTCACCCCCGCCCAGGTCCGCCAGCTGCAGGGCTGGCTGGTGGAATTCCGGCAGCTGCGCATGCCTGTGCTCGGCTACCTGTTGCGTGGCGGCCAGGTCCGGGCCCTGGAGGCCCAGCTCAACAGCATGGCGCCGACCCGGCCCCTGCTGCTGCGCGAGCGTGCCGACGATCTCGAAGCGCTGGTGGCCTCGGCCAACGCCCTGCGCATCAAGCTCGAACACGAGCAGCTGGGCGGAGCGTTCGAGGATGCCTCCCGACGGCTGGCGCGCGGCGCGGCGACGCCCGAGACCGCGCCGCTGGCCAGCACCCTGATTGCCCTGTTCGACCGGATCGCCCCGTCCATCGTGGACGCCCTGATGGCGCCGCCGGCGGCGGCCGAGCTGTGGCCGATGGCCGCGCGGTTCCTTCGCAGCTGGCTGCACACGCGCTCGGCGTTCGTGAAGGCCCCCCAGTTCGACTACGTGGGCACCAAGACGCGGCTGGAGCAGCTCAACACCTCAGTGATGAATGCCCATATCGACAACCGCCTCGTGGAGTTCATGGACAACCACCGCGCCGATGCGCGGGCCCTTGCCAAGGTGATCACCGCGCGCCAGAAGTTCCCGGAGGACAAGTTCGCCGCGGTGCGCGACTCCTTCCCGGTGATAGTCGCCGGCATCCGCGAGTTCGGCGAATACATGCCCCTGCTGCCGGACCTGTTCGACGTGGTGGTGATCGATGAGGCGTCCCAGGTGAGCGTGGCTCAGGCGCTGCCGGCGCTGCTGCGCGCACGCAAGGTCGTGGTGCTGGGAGACGCAAAGCAGTTCTCGAACGTAAAGTCGTCCAACGCCAGCATCGCCATCAATGAGCGCTACCGCGCCGACCTAGTGAACTACTTCCGGCGCGAGGTGAGCGACCAGGCCGATGCCCTCGCTCGCCTGTCGATGTTCGACGTCAAGCGCTCGGTGCTGGAGTTCTGCAACCTGGGCGCGTCCTACTCGATCATGCTGCGCAAGCACTTCCGCTCGTTCGCCGAGCTCATCGGGTATTCCTCGCGCACCTTCTACGACGGCCAGCTGCAGGCCATCAAGATCCGCGGCGTACCGCTGGATCAGGTCGTGCGCTTCGAGCAGGTGGACGTGGGCGATGCCAAGGTCACCCGCGGGGTGAACCACGCCGAAGTCGAGCACATCCTCCAGCACCTGCTCGAACTGTTGGACCAGGAGTCCCCACCCACGGTGGGCATCATCACGCCCTTCCGTGAGCAGCAGACCCTGCTGACCAAGCGCCTGTTCGGCCATGCCCGCGGCCGGGACTTCGAGGACCGGCTCAAGCTGAAGGTGATGACCTTCGACTCCTGCCAGGGCGAGGAGCGGTTGCTGATCATCTATTCGATGGTGGCCACGCCGGGCAACAATGCCCTGAACTACGTGTTCCCGGTTGCGCTGGACAACGCATCGGAGTCCGTGGAGGACAAGCTGAAGGTGCAGCGCCTCAACGTGGGCTTCAGCCGCGCCCAGGAGCGGGTGCTGTTCGTCCACTCCATGCCGATCGAGGAGATTCCGGGAGCCATCGGCCAGGCACTGGCCTACTACGCCGGCGTGCTGGAGCGCGAGGAGGTCGACGAAGACCAGGTCGATTCCAACAGCCCGATGGAGACCAAGGTGCTGGGCTGGCTGATGCAGGCCCCGTTCTACCAGTCCAATCAGGACAGGATCGAGGTCATCCCGCAGTTCCCAGTCGGCGACTACCTGCGCCAGCTCGACCCGACCTACCAACACCCGGCTTGGCGCGTGGACTTCCTGGTACGCGCGGCCACCGACCGCGGCCCGGTGAACATCGTCCTGGAATACGACGGCTTCGAGTATCACTTCCAGCGCGGCCGCGAGGTGCACGTGGGCAACTACACCCGCTACATGCTGCCCCAGGACATGGAGCGCCAGCTGACCCTGGAGAGCTACGGCTACCGCTTCATCCGCATCAACCGCTTCAACCTCGGCGCCGACCCCGTGCAGACGCTTTCGGCGCGCTTGGAGCAGATGATGAAGCAGCTGGGCATGTCGCCGGTGCCCGCCACCGTCGCCGAGCTACAGAACCAGGCCGCGGCACTGGCCAACCGGGATGCCAAGACCTGCATGACCTGCCGGAGGATCAAGCCGCACGCGGAGTTCTTCCGGCAGTCGCTCGGCGGCGGCGCCGGCGGGTATGGCCGCAAGTGCAATAGCTGCGATGCCAAACGGGCCTGATCCGCCCCGGAGATGCTAATTAGCTGGAATAGCTGGAGATTGCTAGAATTAGCTGAAGCTGACTATAATTAGCAAAACCCGCTTATGAATAGCTATATGAGCAACCTCACCGATAGCCTTCCGTACTACCCCAGGCCCGAGCTGCTGGGCACTGTGCTGCGGCTGATGCTGGCCGGCGCCCACGTCACCTTGTTCGCCCCCAGGCGACAGGGCAAGACCCAGTTCGTCAAGAAGGAACTCCTGCCGGCCGGCCTTGAACAGGGCTGGTTTGTCGGCTTGGTGGACTTGTGGCGCGACCGTGAGAACGCGGCTGAAGCCCTTGTGGTGGGCCTGGAAGCACTGGCTGCATCGAAGCGCCAAGGTGGCAAGCTCACGGCGCCACTGACACTGG